>Ga0307511_10000571_pt1 | contig 39467 bp, 41 predicted proteins | sample 13_EM_MG_FD_200266 | JGI IMG/M metagenome (GOLD analysis project Ga0307511, IMG submission 200266) | Populus trichocarpa ectomycorrhiza microbial communities from riparian zone in the Pacific Northwest, United States - 13_EM | ecosystem: Host-associated > Plants > Roots > Unclassified | place... | reverse complement strand
CGAAACGCGTTACCTCGGCCTCTATTCTCTACCTACCCGAACTGCCGATATTCCGGAGCCGCAAGTTACGCCAACACGTACGGGAGTGGTCTGTCTCGACCCACTCCGAAGAAATCCGCGGTTACCCTATAACTTCGTGTACCGAGCTCTAAGAGAGACTAGCATCGGTTCAGTAGGCCTGTTGGCGAGGTCGGTTCTGACAAACACTGTGATTGACAAAGTCTGGGGAATACATCAGAACATTTGTACGTACTTATATACTAAAGTTCAGGATCATGTAAGCATCTGACTAAGTGGACAAGCAAGCGATCAGTCATGGGTGGTGGGTGAAGAAGGGAAGGAAGGGTAATGAGTGAACGGAGGTAGAACGTTAAGATAAGCGATGGTGCACCGTAAAGATAAGAAATAAATGAAGAAGGTGTACCATGAGAAATCAGATGATTTATTGTGGGAAAGATTATTAAGGATCGTGAGAGAGATCATCCAGATAAGGTTAAAGAAAGAAGTCACGAAGAACTGTCAGGGTTGAGGGTTTGATGGGAAGATAGGAGTTCAGAAAGATCCGATGAAGATAGGGGACTTGATTGAAGGCTGGTACTTGATATATATGGCTTGTGGTTTGGCCTTGGTTGTCTCCATCATCTTTCGTTGATACTCTTCCATTCTTACCACTCCTCTACTCTTTCACTCTATCACCATGTCCGACATCTACTGCCACGAGGACATCATCGACTTCACCAACCCCTTCCTCAATTTTGAACAGGGGTATCAAGCTCCGAGGAAGGTCGCCGCTATCCCAGTCTCTCTGAAGACCGTTCTTCCAGAGAAGCTGTTAACCTGTCGAGGTTATCCAAGAGGGGAGAGTCAGGGTGACTCATCAGGTTGGTGTCCCTCTTTACTCCCTTTTGATGGTTGTATTGATTGACTCCCAGGGAATATTCCAGGTTTCCCCATTTTCGGTAAAGCGGAGTTGATCTCGTCGAAGCCCCTTCCTCGGAAGGGCAACCACCATCATCCCTCTGGTGAAGAGCGAGCGGCCCGAGACAAACATTTGTTTGTCTATCGATACAACCAGGGTGGGGAGAAGACTTGCAAGGATAATTTGTCCTGCCCTTATCCGTCCTTTGCCAATATCCGTACTCGGATAGAGACTTTGAAGTATCGCCACGATCAGTTTAGGGAACTGGGTCTTGGGGATTTGGTGATGGCTGGGAAGGAGCAATGGAGGAAGCACGTCAAGGGTCTCAATCTGGAGGGCTTTCCTAAGGCTTGGATCAGGAGGGGTCTCAGGGAGATTCATCACATCGGGGATCAAATGGATGGGAGGATGGACGCCTGTCTCGGGTACACCACTGTTCTCAGTGCCGAGATTTACAAGTCGATCGGGGAGCTTCAGGATGATTTGAGGGAGGACCAGAAGAAGAGGGCATTGGATGGTTGGGATCGGATGGACATGAAGAGGCAGTTGGAAGACTCTCTTTGTGACACTCAGGGGGAGATTGCTGACCTCAAGGCTCGGGTCGATACTCTCGAGTTCTTGGTCGAGAAGTTGACTCGTCCGACTCCTGCGGTTCCTCAAGAGGCTACATTCCGGGTTGCCTCTCCTCCTCTTCCGGATATCGGTTTTCCTCCTTCAATGGAGATCCCTGGTCTGACCATCAGTCAGACCACCGTCGATGAGTTCCTTGACCGGTCATCCTTTGATAGGTTTTGGCCTCATGGTGGGTACGAGGCAGATGTGGAGAGGGATGGTGAAGGGGGTTCAGATAAGGAGAATGAGTGGGTCGCGGTCCCCGTTGACGAGTAGATAGTCCTCTATCAGTATTTCGTTACTATCTGCTTTCCCAGTTCTTCTTGTGTGATTCTGAAGTGTGAAAAAGATAAGATAAGATAAGATAAGATAAGATAAGATAAGATAAGGCCATGTCATGATTTGAACGAGTGTTTGGGCGCTTCGAACTTAGAAAGAAATGAGTAAAAAGGGTGAAAATCGTGACATCCTCCTTGACTCTGTGTCTACGTGTTGCACGTGACTACTATTGGCAGTCCCCTCATCGGCCCTGATACTCTTTCTTCAAGAGGAAGAACTTGATCTAGGTACAGCTTCTTTCATCGCTGACCTTGAGGAGTTCTGCCAAGCTTACTTCCTCCCTATCTCCCCTTATACTCCCTCCTTCTTGGCAGCCCTGAATCCCAATACACCCCCAGACGTCAACACCCTCCTCAACACCCCCCCTCTTGCCATTTATAACCCCAACACTATTCCTCTGGTGTCCCAACAGTAAGCACACCCATAGACCCATGACTCTACCAAAATCATAAGAACCAGATAAAAATTACATCCCAGACTATCTTGAAAGTATGGTGTGAGGTTTGGCAACCTCCTGTCAGGATGTACAAAACTAAAAATGTACCCAGACTCTGGGCAACTTGCACTCACTTATGGTCACATATTAGTATCACAGACATTGGCATTGGAATGGGTGAGCAAATAGGAAGTGATTTACTTACAACACACATTGAAAGAGAGGACTTGTAAAAGCAAACCTTAAGTTCAATTGCACTGGAACTATGTAGATGATCACTCTCTGTGATATGAGGATTCAGCCAAAAAATGGTTCCCATTACTAAACAGATATGTCCCATACAAGCTAGGACAGACTTAACTCATCAAGATTCCAGAGAGCAAAGCAATGTCAGTGCTCCTGCAATGGCTGCCTAGAACTTTCACTTACACAATATTTATCCCATCACAGCCACTATTCAATGACAGCACAGGTCAGACATAGTAAAATAATCAGTCATATGTTGGGCACAATCAAAGCTAGTTCAGCTCATCATCATCAACATCACCAATGGCTACACCTCCCACCACTCCCACCCAAAGGGATTTCTCCCAAGATCATATGTGACCTTTGCAGTTCTTCCAAGAAGCTGCACGGATTTCTCTGGGTCCTCAAGCAACTCATTGAATGAGGAAGTCAATGTGACCCGCTCAAGAGGGGAACCATGCACTGCTCGGCCTTCCACAATGGCTGACAACCTATGCCATTGCATATAAGGTGTCACATCTTGACGGACAACTAGTCTATGCAAGAGCGGGCATCTCACAGCTGACGGTTCACGAACCTCCAAGCCCATGAAAATGCCGTATGGGGAACCATTCACCACGACCAGAGTTCGCAGGTTTGTCATCTCTTCCATGACCTCCCCAAGAGTGAACTGGTCAGGGCTGCACCGTTCGACACAGAATCTCTCCACAAAGGAGAGATCAAGTGTGCGTAGGAATCCGAGGCATTCTGTATGAGGCTCATCCGACCCAAATGGTCGGCCCCCATGCAATGAGCTATCCATCCAGCGGTATCGGTTCTCGATCGAGGTACGTTGGCCATCGACAGACATCAAATCGATGCAAAACCTCGACTCTAAGGCATCATCGTCCTGAGCTTCTCGATACCGGATGAACTTTGGGGGTGAGGTGGTCGGAAGTTGCATTCCAAACGGGAACATGTGGTGGTCGGGGTTGAGGGGTGGAGATTTGAGGGTGTCGTAGGAAAGGCTGTGTATGAGAACGGTTGTCGTGTCTTTGGTGTAGGCGATGAGGGGGGTGAGAATTTGAGGGAGGTTTGAGCGAATCCCCCGAAAAACGAGACGTTGTAGATATTTGAGCACCACAGGGGTTGGCGGGTTCACTTCGATGATCGTGGGTACTACATCTTGGGTGATGACCTCGAACTCCTCTAGTAATGGTATCTTCGCAAGGAGTTCCAACAGGGATGCCAACCGGAACTCCTTCCCATTACAACCGACCCCGAGTTTCTGGAGATTGAAAGGTTGGGAGAACCGAAGGTGCCTTATATCCCCGGTCAGGGTTAGGGATTTCAAGGAAGGAAATTCGCTGAGATCATCGATTCCATGAAATGTTGTCCCATCGGGTATTTCGAGGTATAGTTCCAGGAGACGCGGACAGGATTTTTGTATGATGTCGGAGATGTCCATTCCTGGGCGGTCCTTCAGAAGCCTCACAGTCCGCCACCGGTTTGAAAGCGGGCCCAGCATCCGAAAAGAGGCATTTCCACCTTGGGTCCATAACGCGTTATGGGAGATGCAGATGTCGAGGAGGGTATCCCGGGACCTTTCGAGATAGGCTTCTGTCTTTTCTGGATGTCTGAACGCACTGATACGATTCCAGAGCAAGGGAGTGGACAGAAATGCATTCCTCCAATGGCGACACACGTGGGTTGCGAATACACGATCGCGGTCCCGAACGAGGAAGGACGGGATAATACCAAGGACCTCTAGCGGAAGGTGTCGGTTGATAAGCGCGAACCCGTTTAACGCAAAGCGAATGTGTGCGTGCACTCTGTGAACCACGCCCTCGATTTCAGAAATGCGGGACAGATCCGACGTTGTGGCCCTGGAATGGAGTTGAACAGAAGAACTACGGGAACTATGGCAGTGATCATACTCACTCAAGTAGCTCGCCCCGCTCTAATTTCGTGCGCAGTGCGTGTAACAGTTGCAGGGTCGATAGCTCGTGGCCAGGATAAGTCCCTGGGGGTGTGTCCATCGTTCGAGGTTATGGCGAGAGGTCCTGCCAAGAGATCGGTGGATTTTCCAGTTGCCGAGTCGGCGATGTCTGGGGATAACGAAGAACAAGCGGATTGGTGAATGATAGTGAAGGATGTGGGTGATAACAAAAATCCAGCCGCCACGTGTCTCGGTTCCGTTCACTTAGACCAACTCGGATAACCCCGTCTCCTTTGAGAGAGAATTTGGAGGTCCAATCGGGAGAGGGAAAGTAATCGCGTGTATTCGGACGCAGGAACGAAGGTCAAATTGCATGGGTCGCCACGATGTTGACACATCAGAAGGAACGACTGCTCAAAGATGTGGGTAGATCAATACTAGCGAAACGGAGCGGGTCGGTACGATGACGGATTAGGAGAGACCGCTCTGGCTCGGTAAACACCTCCACCGAACATCGTCAGTCATCCCCAGTGGTACAATGGAACAGCAGTACCTTGGGAGACTTATTCAGAATGTCGTGTCAGGATAGATATTCAGGGAATCGCGAAAAGTTCTCCTCGTAGCCAGGGATAACTCAAGCGGTACTGCGCCCAAGTCCCAAACCTCTGGACCACGGATTGTCGAAAGTTGACTGGCGATATCGAGATCCCAGGGATGTATTTCCTACGACATCGACGATAGGGGACGGTGCCGTTCTCCCACAGGACGCGGCTATGTATGGTGCGGGTCACCTTGTCACCACTACTTTGTGACAACCGATCCTTGACGGAAATCCGACCTCACACAATCCACTTATACGGAATCTGTTCTGTCAGATCATCTCCTTTTTGTCCATAGAAGAGATCTGTAAGACAGAATTTCCTCAAACTGATTCCCCGCTGAGATCTTATTTTCGGTCCTTGTGAATTTGGCCACCAACTGTCAAATTGCCTTATTTGGCAGGTGATTCTCACGATAGGCGCTCGTATCTTGGGGGAACAATCCTGCGGACCGGTCGTCCACCACCCAAGCACACCAGAAAGGGCCAGGATATATACATTTCCAGGCTCTCAAAAGTATCTTCTCTCCGGAGCGGCGCCGCTAACGCGGCGGTGAGGAGTATTGACGCCCACATTTGCACCCTGGCCAAATTTGGCCACTGGGAGAAAGTAGTGGTGACAAGGTGACCCGAACCATAGCAGACCGAAACTCAAAAAATCGTCGATTTGTCACTCGTGGATTGTTGTTGGATCATCTCCCTCGCCCATTGACTCATGTCATCCGTTGGGAGACGTTCCCACTCCCGGAGAACCTGCGCGTCAGGTGAGAAAGAGCAATGGGACCGAACGGGCATCCCTACCTCGTCCAGCACGTCCAACAGAGTCTCCGCCTTTTTCTCGTTTTCTTTGAATTGACGGACATTGGATGCGATTTCTTCCTGCAGCTTTAGGTTTTCATCCTCCAGCTGAGACAAGGCGTGAGCAGCTACGGATGAGGGAGATCGACGAAAATACCTCTTGCAGTTCTGCAAGCAGCCGCTCCCTCTCCCTTTCAAGTAATGGCACGGTTCGAGCCCGAGTAGCAGCACGAGGGTGGAGGTCCTCCCTCCAAACGTCGGTTCGGACTTCGCCTCGTTGTTTACGAAGCTTCGCGTCTACAACAGCTGCGTGCAAATCATCTATGGATTGTTTAAGGTTGACATCATCAAAGAATTTGTCCGTTGATTCCTGAGACGATGTGTGAGCCAAGAAACCATTGGAAAGTACAAATGTACCACCAGCGACGATTCCATGTGCCTCGAAAGCGTGTTGAATACACCTTGCGCGCGGTCTCCCTCCTCCTTGCAGAACACCGGAAAACATTCCGTGAAATTCTCCCACCTGTGGACAAACAATTGGAAAGTTGAATCAAGAGACACCGTCGGAAACACTCACGTCCACTTATGGGCAGAACGCTGAATCGCTAGCTGCAACGCGGCGTAGAAGTGTTGCCACCGCTTGCTTCCTTTCGTACCTGCCGCGTTTCCAGACATCTGATACGCGTGGGGATGATTGAAAGCGGGTGGTGTCACGCGTCACATTATGAGTCACACACTCCGTCTCCGGCTTTCACCTCGGGCGTCTTAGGAACATGGGTCTAGCTGCTTCAGAGGCTCTAATCGACTCAGACCTGCCCGGCCTGAAGCTCGTCTCCAAGGGCAAAGTTCGCGACATCTACGAGACTCCGGATCCGAACCACCTCTTGTTCGTGGCCTCGGATAGGATCTCCGCTTACGATGTTATCTTGAAAAACGTCCGTGCGCCTTACACACCTCCCGGTGCTGGATAAATGAACGGATCGTTGTGTTCAGGGCGTCCCCGGGAAGGGGCGAATCTTGACACAGATTTCAATTTTTTGGTTCGACAAGTTGAAACACATCACCCCTACCCATTTCGTCAGTGCGAACATTGACGAGATGCCGGAGGAGATCCGGAAACACAAGGACCAACTCGAGGGTAGGGCAATGCTGGTGAAGAAAGCAAAGGTTATTCCCCTCGAGGCGATTGTCCGCGGCTATCTGACCGGTGGGGCACAGACCCGATTGCTGGTTCGCTGCTGACCTCCCAACTCCTGATAGGCTCTGCTTGGTCGGAATACAAGAAGAGCGGGACAATCCATGGAACCCCAATGCCTTCCGGCCTCATAGAATCTCAAAAACTGCCCTCTCCTCTGTTTACACCTTCCACGAAGGCCGAGCAAGGCGAGCATGATGAAAACATCTCGCCTCAGCAAGGTGGGGAAGCTGCGAGTACATGTCGTGCCTCCGCTCACGGCCCGTTCAGCGGCCACCCTTGTCGGTGAAGAAATCTACAGTAGAGTCTCCACCGTCGCACTCGAGCTCTACAAGGCTGCATCAGACTACGCAATAACTAAGGGACTGATTCTCGCTGACACCAAGTTTGAATTCGGCATAGATCCCGCGACGGAGGGCACCATCCTCATCGACGAACTTCTCACCCCCGACTCGTCGAGGTACTGGCCGGCTGATCAATACGAAGCCGGTCGACCACAGCCGAGTTTCGACAAACAATACCTGAGAGACTGGCTGACGTCGTCTGGGTTCAAGAAGGGTCTAGAGAACGGCCTTGATGGAAATGGATGGAACATGACCCCTGCTGTGGTTGAGGGGACAAAAGAGCGGTACGAAGAGGCCTGGCAGTTGTTGACCGCCAGCGACTAGAATAATCTACAAGACCTTGTATGATATATAAACACTTGTGACCCACACACAATACAGGTGACCGAAAAACGGTCCGCAATCGCGAGACACGTTACAATGAAACGACACCAGAAGAACGCCTAGCGATATCAGGTAGGTGTAAAAGCTCCATGGGGTAATCCTCCACCAGATCCTGTACATTCAACATCGCAAGGGGGCACATAGCCGGTCTCACGGGGTCGGAGAAGAGCTTTTCGAATTCTTGTGGGGGGAGGAAAGACTCCGCGGATGATCCGTTGCCCGCCTGGTTATCGTAGCTGGCAGGTTCGAAATATTGGTTATCCAAATAGGGCCGGAAGTCGAATTCGATGTTCGCGTTCCCAGGATTGGGTGTTGCCCCACTGATAGCATTCATAGTGGGCATCGTAGGGGCGGCCGAGTGGGCGTGAGTGAGAGCAGGGGCAGGGAAGGGGGAAGGTCCCTGAAGCGAGTTGGCGGCTGCAAGTAATTCTGGCGCGTTCTCCAGTTGGCTGGGGAGTAACTGCGACAACGCGGTTCCAATCGACCATTTTGCCTTTTCTTGTAACTTGACCAAGAACGGCTATCCCGAGGTAAGCATGATCGCATGGATTCCTGAGACAGCCACGTACCAGCGAAATACGTGCCCTGGGAGCATACGGTGCAGCCTTCTTATACAACCCAACCGTCAGTTCTAGATCCTCCAAAATATACCCCGGTGCTAAGAACGGAGAACGTATCGCGAATGAACCCAACATGACCGCTGCGCTGAAGATATGCGTGAACCTCGGCCAAAAGCCGGAGAATGCTTCGATCCAGGGTTCAAAGTATACGGCAAACGACCGAATGAGGAACGAACAACAACATATGGTCACCGAAAGAGATTTATGGTACGGGCTGAGCATAGGATTCTGAGGGTACTCCATCAAAGCTGAAATAAAGAACGTCCGATGAATGAGCAAGAAGGCTGGGGGTACAGTCCGTTCAGCAGAAATATAGGGGTGGTTGGAGGATCTTACCCAGTGGCCGGCGGGTGGTGAAGGTCCACTCCCTGAGTCGGCGTCCGGGAGTTGGAACTTCCAGTTCTGCGGTCGTCGGGTAATACTTCGTGGGAAGGTCCACCGTGCGGAGAATCTGATCTAGAGCGAGGGCCTCCGAGTATGTCATCGGTTTCGCTTTGCTCCTCGCTTCAAGTAGTGGCTGTGCGACGTCCCTCGCAACCGTATACCGCCAAGTTGCAACTAAACCTCACGAGTTCAGCGGGCTACGAAACAAAATATGCCTTGGGGAACCTACAGTCCATCTGTACGACACCATTTTCGTCAGTTGGGAAATCTTCTGGCGTGGGGAATTCCGTATCGAGTTCTGCCGGAGAAATGCTGGCGGGTCTTCCGATGAACATCGACTGAGGAAAATCTTACTACACGTTCCCACCAGGTCGTGATGCCAACATACCCGCAACCAGTCCTGATGGATAACTTCCCAGAAGACTCTGCGGCGTGTCTCCGCAACTTGTGGAGTAAACCTTTCTCCAGGATCTCGGTCTGGAATTCAATTGCTGAGCGGTCGCCCCAGATGGAAAAGCTTATAACATACGCAAGCCAACCTGTCGTAAGATCGTTAGTCGGCTGGCTGTATTTGCTAGCAAAGGTAAACCTTCGTTGCGAGCTTCACTGCCATGCTGCCATAGAACCAGGCCCCATCCGATTGCTCCTTTTCGGCAGTCACCGATTGAAATTGTGATAACAGCGCGATGGCTTGGACGCTTTCCAAGTCATTGGAAGACCCGAGATTCCGCAGGTTGAGACATTGGCCTCCTAGGCGGAAGTAGGTTCTTGCTGCCTCGTTATCCGATGGAATGGAGCGATCAAAGGTTGCGGCGATCGCAAAGATAAAGAAGATCACGGCTAGTAGATGGGGTCGATGTCGCAGGTGGTTGATGCGATCCATATTATCGTAAACCTTGGTGAATATTTCCTCAACCATCTCCTGTCGGCTGAAAGCACGGAAGAACAAGGCGAAGTCTAGATATAGTTCGCAAAGCCAAACCGCCCGGGGTCGAGGTGGAAGGCAAGAAACCAGGCTTCCGAGAATGTGCTCTGGAACGGCGGTCGGATTGGCCCCTAGAACTTTTAGCTGCATTTGCGCGACAAGAGCATCGCACTCCGCATCCCCAAGGGTGGAAGGCAATGGTGCGGGTAACCCGTTCGACGTACTGGAACGCTCTGGGGTTTCAGGTGGCTGGGCCATACCCTGGACCGCGCGACACAGGTCCCCTGAAATGCGGGCCGTCGCCAACGCAGACTCAAGCTCCTGGGTACGAATCGTCATGTCGCTTAGAGTCTTTTGTAGCTCTTCAATCTTATCCAAAAGTTGCCTGCAAAACGGTGAGGTGTGAAGAAAAGGCTTGACTCCAGCTAACGTACTTGGAACCTTGGTCCTCCTCGTCGGCTATCCCAGTCTGCACATCTGGGATACTCGAGGTTCAGACACCGCTGGTTCATCGCGAGGGGGACTCATACCGTTCGGGCACAGATAAGCACACTTCCTTCTCGTACATGCACCGCAGGGGATCTGTCAAGAAGTAAGTTTGTTTTGATTTCGGCAAAAACTGTGGCCACGAGCCTGCCGATCGCACTTGACCCGACACCTTCTCGCGAGGGGTATTAGCAGTCAGGTAAATCATCAAAACAGCTGTTGTTGATCTACCTCCTACATTCGGCACACGAAACCTCTCCCCGGTTCCGTAGTTCCCGAATGGTGTCCTTTGACAACCCCTTTAGGGCGATCCTACCGCCTGTCTTTCCTTCGGCTGGTACCGACAACTGTGGCATGTTGGAATGGTCGAATTGTTCTAAGCTGAAGATCTGGGTGTTCACTGGGCGGTTGCAACCTGTTGTCATGTGGGATCTGCAGTGCACAGTGACACTCCGCGCGGGCCGTCACGCATCACGTGCCTTGATCTTTGATTCCTTCAGATCGGCGGTCATGACGAGCAGATTGAAGCGGAAGCTCAACGATCTCGGTGTCGATACCTCCAGTTCCAAGGCAAACGAGTCCTTCTGTCTCGTAAGTCACTCAACACCGGATTTTGAACGCCCGACTGTCAACCAACTACCCAGATAGGAACGCCCCTACCACCACTAGAGAAGTCGAAGGACACCGGAGAGTTCGTCCCGCTATGGAAGCAGGAAGTGCGTGTTCTTTCGAGCGTTTTGTCCTCACATAATTGGTTAACTAATCGATACAAGGTTCGGGATGAGAAGGGCCGGAGGCGGTTGCATGGGGCGTTCACTGGAGGCTTCTCTGCTGGATACTTCAACACGGTTGGATCGAAAGAAGGCACGTATTCCTACACGCTATCCCCAGACATATACCTCAACGGCTAAACAGGATGGGCACCGTCGACCTTCAAGTCATCACGTACAGACCGGGCCAAACAGAAATCCGCAAAACCGGAGGACTTTATGGACGAGGAAGACCTAGCAGAGCTTCGTGATAGTCAAACGCTAGTCCTTCAAAACGAAGAAGTAGACATCGCGAGCAGGTATGCGGGCGACCTCGCTTCCAAATCTCCCAATGTGGACAACGAACAAGAGTGCGCTCAATCTATCCTCAGTCATTCTCCATCTCACATCTACCGCAGCTCGGTTTCTCTAGCACTGGAAAAAGCCCTCCTTCCAACACCAAAAGACTCTCCTGCTGCTAAAATTCTGACGAAGATGGGATGGCGTTATGGACAGGGTATCGGACCGCGGCTCACATGGCAGCAGAAGAGGCTTCAAGACGCCCAGGCTAAATCGGCACGCATATTGACACTCGATGATCTGAAGCTTGGTCCCAATGATGAAGATGAGGAAGCCCAAAAGTACACATATCCCCGCATGGATACACCTCTAACTATCGTCCCGCGCAAGGATAATGCCCACGGTCTGGGCTACACCACCGGCCTGAGCTTGAATGATTCCCTTGGGAATGGCCGCGACTCCCAGCCTTCTGGCCCACGGATATCAGGTAAGCTTACGACTGCTCGCGTTTCGCAGATCGTTCACGCTTCTTCCAGGGGGCTTTGGTTTGGGTGCGCTGAACGACGCTGATGAAGATGATATCGATGTTTACGACCCTGGACCTTCCTCACGGCGGAACCTTACCGCATACGAGGCCGGAGACGAAAGCCGTTACCACCACTCGGTCAGCCGAAAGAGCGTCGCAGGGTCTCGAACGAATGCACCTCGGGTGAGCCCTTCCACACCTGTCCATAACCACAACCGTTGCCGACCCAGTATTCAGCCCAGAAACGCCCCCCTCGAAAAGTTCCGAAATGGGGAACCAGTTCTGGCGGAGTTTGTGCTCGCCGATGCTCCAGTAACCGAAGACAAATGGCATGTTTTAGCGTTGGCTATTTAGCCAAGACTGACCTATCAGCAGGTATCCCCTGGAGGACGTTCCACCTGGTTGGAAGCCCGATCCACACCGAGTATGGGATAAATATAACAAGGAGAACGAACCGACGGCTCCCACTCCGATCCCCGGGAACAAGGGAAATCTCACCATCGACCAGGTCAGCAGGCTGCCATTCCTACTTTTGCTACTCAGAGGAGCTTACCGCTCCGTCTGATCTATAGAGAGGCCAAGCATTAGGAGAGACGTCCCTCCCTTCCAAACCTCTCTCCGTTTTCGATTACATGTCGCAAAAGGATCGTGAACGACTGAAGAACTTCATCCCCCAAAAACACCGCCCTGAGGAACCGACACCAACCACAACCCCCCTCCTACCCCCAGAACAACCTCCCACACCCAGACAATTTGTCTATCCGCGTGTAGAGCCTTCAACAGCGAAAGCCGCGCTGTTAGGTTTCAAACCCTTCACCTCCGACCCTGTCAAGCAAGCTCGTTACACTGCCTTCCTCAAATCCCAATCTGAAGTTGTTAGCGACGAGGACCGATTGCAGCTGAAACAAAAACCCGGGCAGGATCTCGAGCGCTTCCAACTGGAATTAGAGGAATACGCTCAGGCTGCGACGGTTTTCAAACCTCTCTCTGGGGCGATGGCCGGCAGGTTTACAACCGCGAAAGCCGTAGATCAAGGACCAGCCGTTATTGAAGGTCTACACACGCCTTCGCAAAGTGCTCCACCGCCAGAAACGACGGGGCCCGAAACGATGGTAGAGGAACCTGAAAGTGCCAAAACCCACGCCGTCAAGCACGGGATGTATGGTGTTTTGACGAGGGAAACCTCTGTATGGGTTCCCACAAGGTTGCTATGCAAACGGTTCGGAGTCAAAGAGCCAGAAATTGAAGCCCATGAGGAAGGCCCTACCTCGAGCTCGAAGCCCCAAAACGAGTGGGAGCCGGAAGCCCTCTTCGCCGAAGCAGAGTTGGTTGCTTCTGGCTCAGGCGGCGCCTCTTCATCCGCTACGGCTCCTCAAAGTGCAGGTGGGGACGGTCGACCAGAGCGCAGGGACTTGAACAATATCGGACTTGGAGAGGACGAGACCCAGGGGGCAGATATCCTCACGTATCAGAAACCCGCACGGAGCATTTTTAAGGCTATCTTCGCGAGCGACGAAGAGGACTCAGACGACGAGGATCAGGCAAAGGTTGAGGATGTCTCCGCCCCAGCTCCACCAGGCACTCCTGCACAGCACTCGAAAGAAGATGTCCAGATGGAAATCGACGACGGTCCCGTCGACCTTGCGACGTTCAAACCCAAATTCGTACCCCGGGCTGAACGCACTACTGACGATAATCCGCCTCTGAAGAAAAGGAAGAAAGACAAGGAAAAACGCAAGGGTGGGAAGGCACTGGTCTCGTTCGACGTAGAAGAGGGTGGAGAAGATACTCCCATAACATCGAAAACCAGAGACAAGGATAGAGAGAGGAAGAAGAAGCGGAGTTCTAAGGATAAGGGTGGGGACAGGAAGGAGAAACGGAAGGAAGAGGGCGGCGGTGACGATGACATGTGGGTTGAGAAGGCCGTGCCAGAGGTTGTTCAGAAGATGACGGTCGACCCACCACCGGAACCCCCACAGGTGAAGGTGGAGGAGACGGGGAGACTCAGTAAGAGGATGCGGGCGGAGGACTTTATGTGAGGCCTGATTCTCCTATCTCTGATGTTTCGTAGGTTCTTCGTATTCCAATCAACGTTAGGGCTTTCCCTGAGCTCGAGCTCTCGAATAGTTAATCGATTGACATCCCGACAACCCACCTCGCCGTCCCTCTCCCCGTCGCGCTATCGATGTTGATATATGATAACTGAACGAATGATTGAGGAGTTGGAGAACCGAATGAACCTGAGCTTCCCATGGAACACTGGCCGGTATGGCCGGCAGACCAAAACCGCGCGGTTAGTCTCGAGACCACACTTGCACTCCCGCCGGCCTTCGGTATCAGCGGGTCTCTTGCGGCCCGACGTTGATGCAAGCCATCGTGTAGGTCGGTTTCAGCGCTGCCGGCGGGTAGCCTGGTCATGGGTTCCCGTGGCCGCCATCAGATCTAGTTAAGGACCGGGCTGTTGTGTACATACCCGGTTGTTCATATCAAACTGTGTTCAGAACTTTCGCCATCAAGGATGCTGCGCACATGACTGCCTACTTCTCAAGCGACAGTACAGTAACGTTTGAGTGGGATGACGCACTGGCGTTCTACGAAGGCTCATGCAACCGATTTTAACGCCGCACATACGACTATCACAACCTGTCGATAGGGTAATAAATAGAGGATAAGGAAGCCTCTGGAAACGGAAGAAAAACGTGCTACTCATTCAACTCGGGGAAGATTGCTTTTCGCGAGGGGTACTCGGGCTGATCATCCGGAATTCCATCACACCACTCTCAGACTCACTGACGTACACGTCTCGCTCCACTTTGACGCGATCAAGAGCAACGGGTAGTCTGGAGAGCCGCGATTCGGACACAGATAACATCCGGCTACGCTGGGAGCTTTCCCAGCTTTCATCGCGGACCTCGGGTGACATTGATCCAAGGCGGACGATGATCAAAGCGAAAGATATGCCAACAACGGGACTTGTCTGTACGAGGAGATCAGTTACCGAAAAGGTATGGTTTGGAGCGACCGTACGACATCGAGGAAGGTCCAAGCGAGGTTACTCTTCGCAAGGAACGCGAAGAAGTTCAACGAGACGGCTAGACTGAATAGAACACGCCATCAAGCCGATGTTCCTCGAGGGATATTTTTGGGTCACTCACGTCCACAGCGCAGCACTCCCAACCAGCACCCTCAATGCCCGCTGGTAGGAGGCACGTTAACCATAACAAAGATACGAGTCAGAGCCCCAGCGGTACTCACCGGGATGATTGAGTTCTTTGTAGTCGCCCCAGATAAGGTGGTTTCCCGATGAACACCCCACAGGCGAAAACTGATGCAGGCTAGAAGGAAAAAAAGTTGAACAATGCATCGTGATGGAGGTACAGGATATTTCGCGCACCAGACATGAAGGCGCTGTTGCTGAGCGGGTATTAGCAAGCGATGTTGGAGGGCCGAGTGTGGTCTAAAGCTTACAAGAGGGTAATACAGAAACACCCTGTCGCCCAGTCAATGAAGGCCTTGGAGAAAGCTGGGGAGGTCATGGTTCGAGTTTCGTTCGTCAATCCACAACCGATTGCTACGAAACAAGCAATGATCAGAAAACCAGAGGACAGGAGATCCAGCAAGCCAAGTTACCGAACAACCCTGCAGTGGTTATTGAAGGAATGGAACAAGCCAAAAGACTCTTGTCAAAAATATGGTACATGCGGTAAATCTTCAACTAACGGTTAGTGACCAGGTGGTATGGAGGCTGGGAAGTTGGAGACAGACCATAATAATGTCGGCGATTACGATCTGGAGCTGGAAGATGGCGGCTCGGACGATTTCCACCGTGCTGTAAGGTGGCAAGAAGTACAAGTCGATCTCCATGCCTGGCTGTCGGTATAAAGCCCCCAAGATCGCCCGGCGGAGGCCAAGGATCCAGTGCTGGGTTCGACGTCAATCAGACTCAGGCTCAGCGACCAGCCACAGAAGTTACCCACAGTAGTTATGCTTAATCCAAAGAAGACCGTGGTAAAAGCCATTACCGCGTTGACCCTCCGCCCCCTCATCACTTTGTTCCACTGTGCATAGCCCGCGACACAAAGAAGAGGGATAAACACGCCTATCGCGGAACGTGCGGTTCAGCGTGTATGGCGTGCCAGAGACATCCGAAGGTGCGTACCAACTAAGAGGGTCTCCAAGAATGCCCCCAGCAAGGATGCCAGTGAAATGGAGACTTGTGACATCGAGGGGATCGGTTTACGAAGGCACGACTTTCCGGCGTTGCGGGAGCAGGGGGGGGTGGAAACGGCTACACCAACAGCATTTATCGTATCCTGGGGACGTGATCCCAAGCTTAAAAGTGCCGGGAGATTTGGACAAGCATGAAACTCGACGTTAGAGTGAACGTGACATATTGGTAATTGTCTGGGATGATTGTCGTTTGGGGTTCGATCCGACTACGCCACAGGAAGAACACTGATGTTGCGGACCTTGTGGTTCACTAACCTACGACCGACAAACTTACCCCCCTATCAATTCTCGCGCTCGCACCGCACCATTCGTTCCTCGAAATGTCGGCGGCTACTGCTAAACCCCGGCCGAGTGGCGTAGGACATACGCCAAGCCGCGATTCCACCCTTCGTTCTGCAGCAGATACGGGCACCACCGCGCCGGTACTCACCGGGTGCCTGAAACCCCCATGAGAGGAAAATTGGTAAACCAGGTGTGGGAGGATGCCCCTTCAGAACTTCAGTGGAGGGGTCGTCACCTGTGGGAGAGTCGAACTTCGATTCCGAAACTCGTTTGGTCTGATCGGCCCGGCTCGACGTCGGATCGCGTGATCACTGAGTTTTCTTCTTCCACAACCTGACCAGTGACCACTTACTTACAGATGTGTTATTGGGGAGGGTCTGTCGGACCGTCCGGGCTAAAAGTTCGGATACAATTGAGGAAGGTTAGGATCGGGGTTCCTGGGGACTGCGGTACCGCAACGCTTGCTCTGATCGTTTAGGGTGTGGTTCTCCTTTCAGTCGATAGGTCTTCCTGAGTACTTCAGCCAATGGGAACGGCCCGTGTTCACCCGGATATGATGGGGAAACGGAGAAATCATGCAAGCAAGTAAATACAGTAGGGGTAGAAATAGATGGATCACATGCGAACTTTAGCTTGGCAGTTCAGTCCCCAGGCAACCATGGCGGGAACCAGCCGATTCAGGTCATCTCGAGATCCGTTGTGAGCACCATCAGCCGACGTGAACACTCCTTCACCACGGTCCCACGAACCGCGTGGCCCCTGCATTTCCGAATGTAGTGGATGTATGTGAATGGTAGAGCTTACCGCACGAGTTCATAGGGTCCAGGCATCAGCCCCGCGTCCCTGTTCACTGGTCCTACGTCTGCCATAGACCGGGTAGGACTCTCATCGGGAGTGTTGGGGATGAATCGATGGCGTTTGGGCGAACCGGAGATCTTGGCTCCCCCATCCCCTTCCGAAACACCCGAAACCCGAGGTGGGTCCCTGGCAGTCAAACTCGTAAGAGAGGCAATGATGAAGGGACGCGACCCTGTCGAGGTCCCTGCGCACGGAAAATTGACCGCTTTCTCCCCAACCCAACAAGATGCAGTAGTGTGTGCCTGGTCTGCCATTTACTCGGTTCCTTGAGATGGGTGGTCAGGTTGGCTGCAAATTCAAGGTAAGAAAGCGCCAGGGTGGTGGATGATAGAACAGGGTTCCACGCGCCGGTTGCTACTTGAGGCTGGTTGATTCGTTGTCCTGCCTTTGTCCACACGTGGCTTGCCTCACGTTCGCTTCATCGGCGTTGGCAACGACTGAGGGGCCTCGCGGTGAATTGTCAACTTTCCTTCTGATACCACGCCTTTGAAGGCGCGGCCGATATTTAAAGTGGTCGGCTTCGTTTCTCGGCACATCAGTGGGGGCGGCGCCTGCCTAATCGGGACTGACTTTCCATATTTGGACATTAATACCTGGCGGAACAATGCTCGTCATCCCGAGTCGATCAGCTGACGGCCATTGTTCCCACTCGGCTTTTGTTCTATGGCTGCATATAACCAGAGATCTCTGGGTTGGCTCTCTCTATCACCAAGCTAGCCTTGTGATTTCCTCTCATCTGTATCGTTAGTCCTCTCCCTCTCTCCTGGTGGGTTCTCCCTCAATCGCAACCAGCGTCGCGCTCACTCTCGATTGCAGACTCACCGCGTTCTTATCCACCACTTAACACCCGACCGATTTCATTCTCTTCCATCGTTAACGAGGTTCGTTTTTCAACAAAGTTCGCGCGTCTCTGCTTGTTATTCACCCAAACCTCAGTCACGATACCATGCCATCCGTCATCCTCGAGATCGATGCTGCTCCAAAGTTCGCGTTCCTCGCACTTCCCCCTCCCCCCAAAAAGAAACGCGCGGCAGTCAACAACACGTTCCGTGCTCCTGTATCACCCGTGAACCGCACCAATACCATTCTGGCCTGGGCCGAGACCGTTCTCCCTGGGTCACCTCCACCGAGGACCCCTGCCTCGGGCGTTCCTCTTTCTTACGGTGCACCCTTCGTGACTTCCCCACGTGTCCAAGCCTTCCGTCACCCCTCACTCACTCGCGTTAGCTCACGCCGCCAATCTGTCAGTTCTACCCGGAGCAGGGTCCACTCTGCCTCATTCCTCCACATCACCCATACCCCCCAAACTCCCGCTCATCCGATCCCCGCGACACCCTTCTCACCCGATGCTAATTTCGACTTTGCCGCCTTTGGATACGCGTCGATTTTCGTCAATGTGCCTGTCTCCACTCCCGTCACCGGTACCCCGGAGAGCCACAACCCCAAGCCGATGGCGCGTCTTCCGAGCCGTAACGACGCTGTCACCAGCTCCCGTGTCACCAAATCCACCGGTGCCGGAATGTTCAAGCGCCTCCTTGGCAGCAAACCGAAAACGGCCAAGCCCCAAGCTAACTCTCAGAAGAAAGGGGGAAAGGCTAAAACCGTCGCCTCCGATTATGATTATCTGTCTGTCTCACTCGCCAAACGCTCTAAGTATACCGAACAGCCTTCTGCGGTTGAGAAGAAGAAGCGCGAGATATACGCGGCTGCTCTTCCTGCCACAGTCAAGCAAGAAGCCCAGATGCGTCAAGCTATGGAGGGAGGAAGTCTCGAATATAACATTCAAAAGGTCATGGAGGAGAAGGCCAAGCGAGAGGGTACCGCGGTCAAAGTCAACTCGGCTGAGGGGAACAAGGTTGTTGAAGGGGTCGAGACTGCTCACCGGGACGGACGGGGTGGAATCTGGTGGGACCAAGAGGAACAGTGGGAGTTCGCCCACCTCTTGGCCGCCAACAGGGTTCCAGTCAGCGCTCGGTGCGTCGGCTCTGAGACCTGGATTACCTTCGACAACACCAAGTCGAAGGAAGATGAGCGGGATGACTTTACCGACCTTTCGTCCCTCCCTTCGAGCAAGTGCACGGACTTGCATTATATTCGCCCCTTGTTGGTCATCGACGACTCGACTGAACAACTTGTTTATGGTCGAGTGAAGAGGAGCTCGTCTGTTGTTGGTTCGATGGTCCTCCCCTCACCCTCGACCAAGTCTTCAAACATCGTTTTGGCGATCCCTTCTCGACCCACCAGGACCAAACACCTCCTCGAACCTGGCTTCCTCAAGGATGTAGTTGCGGTTCCGCCAACTCCTTCGACCCCTTCCGCCTATTCTCACTCCTCTTCTCATCCACGTAGTCCCGGACGTGTCACTCGATTTGTCGTTGGAAGCTCCTCGTCTAGCCCCTCCAGGCGCCAGAGAAGCCGAAGCCGCAGTATCCCCAGGAAACAAAGGAAGTCTGCCCCTCCTCCCTTGAAGATTGTCCCTCTTGGCCCCGCCACTAAGCTGGCCGTGAACGTCGAACCCGAGGACGACGGTAGGAGGTTGTTCTTGGAAGATTCCTTCAAACCCGATCCCGTTGCCAATTCTCGGTGGTCGAGGGACACTGCCGCCGCCCCCCGTCCTCCGTTGACAAAGTCGACCGACTCGGACGATTCTATCAACCACTTCGCTCTCGTTTCTGTCCCCAAGAAATCCCGAGGCCTTGGCGCTCTCTTCAAGAAGTGCGAGAGGAAGTAAGGACTAGGAAGTCCTCAGGAGAGACGCAGAGCGTCTTCTCCTCGTCCCCCCCGGTGTTCGGGCCACTGTCTTTCACGTTTATCACGCTTTCACCCGGTTCTTGTCTATATCCCTCATGATGCTTGATGCTCTCAATGAAGCCCCCGTCATGGTGACGGGCAACGTTTGGTTTATTTGTCTCCTCGCTGGACCTCTGGGTCGGTGTACATATCACCAATTGCAGATATCCTGTATCACCCCGTACTAATATCCTACCGTGTAATTACCACCAACTACTGTTGTATCTCCTACTCTGTAATCCAACTTCCTTCTTGGTCTTACGCAGATGCCATGGCATCTACGCGAAAGAATCACTAGCCCTTCTGGATCAGTGTTCATCAAGGGCCAAATGGCAGAATCCACGTACTTGGGATCTAATGTTCAGCCAACACATTCGCGACGGTGTATTCGCCATCATGACTGACGGAGACATGCAATTTCACCTTCACAGAACCCTCGAGTGTGAGGCTCGGTTTACCGCCGTCTGCTGGAGCTTTTGAGACCGTGAGATCCTTCCAGGTCGGTTTGTAGAGCGGGAAGAGCGCCTTATATGCGGCCTCCTTGATGGCCCATCTGACTGAGAGGAATCTAAACCACTTCTCGGTCGTGATCGCGTCCAGGCCATTCGTTGTGACGGGGATTGGAACGGAGGATGTTGGCGGAGATAGAGTCTCCCATTCCCGAAGCTCACTCGGACTGAGGATTCGCGTCGCAAGTTTCGTAGGAGTCCGCCGGGCGACGAGAGACGCAATCCTGGGAATATGGAGGATGTCGATCCCTACGCCGATGGTGCCCATTCGAGTCGGATCCGAGTCCTATCCCGGTTGACTTTGGGTGGCTCGGCGGCAAGGATGAAAGAGGTGGGCGCCTGGGCGCTTGATGCGCAGTCGCCACTCCGGTTCGCGACCACGATCTACAAGACTGAGGTGGAAAATCCCGTCCTGGGCCCACGGTGGCCAGCTGTCCTCGATGTAAGTATACACACTCCGAGGTATTTTTCAATAACTGACACAGCTCGGGTCGGACAGCATGGGCCCCGAGATCAACATCCACTCCATACGCGATCTAGAGAAGCAAATCGAGGAAGGCACGGGGGATCCAATCCAACTTAAACGAACTCGAAACTCGTTGCTGAACATATCCACGCGAGTACCACCAGAAATCCTCGGTGCCATCTTTCGTTGGAACGTCATTCCGGATGGGGGTTTCCCACTGGACTTTGGCGGGTTGCAGAAGGGATCCTACAATTTCCTCCTCGTTTGTCACCACTGGTTCGAGGTCGCATCTCATACTCCAGAGCTCTGGAGTTTCTGGGGTAACACCTTGAGGCAGTGGTCGCGACGGTATCGATGTTCTGAGACCGCTCCCGCCGACCTCGTGCTGAGCAGATACCATACGACGGGCCCACACATCATTTTCGGCGGCCCCCTACGAGATGCGGTTCAAGATCGTGCCGCGCGCGGTACCATTCGATCTGTGCACCTCCAGAGCAGGAGGAGAAGCCTTCTGAGATCCATTCTTTCCTCATTGACCCCCGACGGCGAAGAGGTTCAGTCCAGCAGCATCGAGTCGATCAGCTTGCGATCCGTGGACGTATCCAACTTCTTCGCTCGCTGTCGCTTCCCAAAATTGTGGTACCTCCACCTCTCCAGAGGAATCACATTTTCATCCTGGGAATACCTCGGTCCACACACCACAGCTCTGACCACTTTACATCTCGCAATCGAAGAAACCTCACACAATCCATCCACGTCCCAATTGCTCTCGATCCTCGCCTCGAACCCTCGTCTTCAAGATGTAACCCTTTCCAAGCGCACGATTCCACGGGATAATGGGGATGGATCCACATTTCGAGTACCGCTACATAACTTGAAGAGGCTCTCTCTCTATGGTCCCTTCCAATCTATTTTCCAGCTACTGTATCGATTGGACCACCCCGAAACGATGGACGAGATAACGTTGTCTGTATCCGGTTGCACGGTTGGGGAGATTACAGGGACCTTCGGGCCATACCTTCGAGACTACCTCCGACGTGACAGGAGGGTTCAAGACGGGGTAGGGATTTTCGTCAGTTCCTACGGCCAGTGGGTTTCAATCCAGGCCAGCACTCCCAGTAGCGTCAAAGGTCGAATTCGGAGGGCCGCGTTCGCAACGTTTAGCGCGATGCTTCAGGAAAACCTTCCACCTCCAGCCGGGGATAAACTGTGCATCGACTTCGCAGCGTACGCTCCGAGAGAACATGTGGTGTCCTTCGGAGGGGACCTGAGCATGGAGGCCGTGAGGGGGATAGTTCCTACAATGCCAGAAATCAAGGAACTGTGCCTCACCAGTGCAGTTTTGGCCGACAGGTTCCTACAGCCAGATCCGGATGGCCCCCTTGCCAACACGAAACTTCTCCCATCACTGCGACACCTCCGTCTGGAAGACGCCATTCTGGATGACGATTGGAATCACCTATTATCATACCTCGCCCATCAAACGTCTGGCCGTCAGGTCATTTCGCTCACTCTCTCCGGGGAACCTATCCACGTTTGCAAAGGTGTGATAAGTGATATAAAGGGCTTGGTCGACGAATTCGTCCTCGATTTGCGCCTTGATGAAGAGTGCCCTTTTGATTATTGTTCGATGGACGAGGAGGTATACTGATATGATGTCGGGGATGGGATGGGGCTAAGGGTGGTACACTATGTCAGTGGTAGGAAGCGGTTTGTTAGGTTGAACGGTACATGCCTGCTGTAACTCGTGTAAAGGTAGAGGGTGGCCAATTGTACCGGACTTATTCGCATCTTTCCCTCAGCGCTGGGAGTGTCTTCCGCAGCCGGTGATCGTCGCAACGAATGTTCCATGAGCGATCACTTTTGTAACCTGCAAACCACCTCGATCCTGGGAGTTCCCAACGGGTCATGCTGTCTAGGCTCCTGCGCGTTCTCCCTTGATGAGAGAAGCAGTTCCCTATCCCTCAACGTCCAACGGGTGATCTTATTAACGAAATCAGAGCGGAACAAAGGGGCATGGTTCTGCAAGGGCGATACGAAACCGTGGGAGCGAGCTGAAGGGCATCCCGGAGACGGCGCAAGCCTGGAGTCACTGTTCGGTATGCACGATGTCAATTCCTACGCCAATTGTACTCATTCCAGCCGGGTCCGAATACCGCCTCCGTTGACATCCAGTGACTCGGCGATTGGTATGGCCTTAAGGACTCGAGAGGCGGGTGCTTGATGCGGCGTTGACCGTTTCTGTCTCTTACTTCACCACAACCACAAACACCACGAGACTCAGAGATGCCCCTGCCATCCCATACCCACAGTGATGGGCCACAAGGTTCCACAAGTCGCGAAACGGCGCCATCATCTTCTATGTGAGTAAGCGCACTCCGGGGTATTTTGCAGCAGCTTACACAGGTCGGGTCGGACAGCATGGGCCACGAAATCAACATCCACTTTATACGCGATCTAGAAAAGCAAATCGAGGCAGGCACAGGGGATCCAATCCAACTCAAACGGACGCGAAACTCGTTGCTGAACATATCCACGCGCGCACCGCCCGAAATCCTCGGGGCCATCTTTTGTTGGAATGCCATTCCGGATGGGGGTTTTCTGGACTTTGACGGGTTGCAGAAGGGGTCCTACAACTTCCTCCTCGTTTGTCACCATTGGTTCGAGGTCGCATCTCACACTCCAGAGCTCTGGAGTTTCTGGGGTAACACCTTGAAGCAGTGGTCGCGGCGGTACCGATGTTCTGAGACCGCCCCAGCCGACCTCGTGCTGAGAAGATACTATTTCACTCGCTCATATAATCCTTTCGACGGACCCCTACGAGACGCGGTCCGGGATCGCGCCGCACGCGGTACCGTTCGATCTGTCCACCTCCAGAACCAGAGCCGGACGCTTCTGACATCCATCCTTTCCTCATTAACCCCCGACGGTGAAGACATCCGGTCCAGCAGCATCGAGTCGATCAGCTTGCAATACGCGGACGTATCTAACCTCTTCGCTCGTTGCCGCTTCCCCAAACTGCGGTATCTCCACCTCTCCAGGGGGATCGAAATTTCATCCTGGGACTATCTCGGTTTGCACACCACGGCCCTCACCACCCTGGATCTCACAATCGAAGTTTTTTCGCTCGGCCCAACCACGCATCAATTACTCGCGATTCTCGCCGCGAACCGTCATCTTCAAGACCTTACCCTCTCCGGATTTGCGATTCCTCGCGATAACCGGGATGGATCCGCATCCCATGTACAACTGCGTCACCTAAAGAGGCTCACCCTCCATGGTGCCTTCCATCCTGTTTTCCAGTTACTGCATCGACTGATCCACCCCGACAAGGTGGACATCGAACTAGTTGTGTCCGATTGCACGATCGAGGACACTTTAGGAACCCTCGGGCCGTACATGCAAGACTACCTCCGATGTGACGGGAGGCTTCGGGACGGGCTGGGTATATTCGTCCGTCCTCTCACCTCCTCCGTCTCAGTTCAGGCCTGCACCATCAGTGGCGCCAAAGTTCCGACGCAGAAGGTCACGTTCGCAACGTTTACCGCGATACTCAGGGAAGGTCTTTCCTCCCCCGCCATGGATAAACTGTGTATCGACCTCATCGCGTGCACTCCGAGGGAGCAGGTGCTATATCTTGGAGGGCACCTGAGCACGGCTGTTTTGAGGGAGACAGCACCCGCGATGCCGAAGATCCAAGAACTGTGCCTCATCGGTGCATTTTTGTCCGACGGGTTCCTGCGGCCAGATCCAGCTGGGTCACTCACCGGCGCAAAACTTCTCCCATCGCTGCGACACTTGCATATGGAAGATACCGTTCTTGACGATGACGATTGGAGTCCCCTGTTGTCCTACCTCTCCCACCAAACGTCTAGCGACCAGGCCATTTCACTCACCCTCTGTGGGGAACCTTCCCATATCTGTAGAAATGCGGAGATTGGTATAGAGGGTCTGGTCGACGAATTCACACTCGATTTGTCCCTGAACAAAGCCTCTCCATTTTATTATTGTTCAGTGTGTGGGGAGAAGGGAGATATGACCGGGGGTCAATGATGACGATGCCAGCGGTGGGAAGTTGTCGTTGGTTACGTTGAACCGTGCAAGCTCAATATAACTCGTGTAGTTGCAGATACCAGTGTCGCAGACTCTTTATAGAACGCTAATTACACGGGGTTGATACCTCCATTCTGGCCGCACACATTCCCTTTGCGTTTTTTGTGTCCTCTATCTTTTAAGGCGATCCGGGTTTTGCCCAAGTAAGTACTGAGAGTTCGGAGAACCGACGGATGCGATCGTGAGGACCGGGCCGGTGATCGTCCACTGGTTGTGAGTTCAAACCCCGCCATCCCTCGGCTATACTAAATCCTCCCATGGATACTGCATGTTTATCTACCGGGGTGGCCACCCTTCAACCTTCAAACTCACCCTTCCACTACGAATCCCCTGTTTAGAACGACTGCTCCTGATGTGGGGGACAACGAGGAGAGGGCACGAATGGTGCAGGTTCCGTGGAAGGTTGCTGGTCAACGCGCGCCGCTATCTTGGGTATCTAATGCACCCGTCCAACCCTCGTCCCAGCGCTCCTCCTCAGGGCCTGTAGAGGGTGTTTACACCTGTTTGCATTGTCAACCGTGCCTGATTTGGCGACAGCTTCAAGTACCGGCATAGATACCAGCCCCAGCTTCTCCAGTGTCGCTTCCACTTCATCACGCCCTAACTACCCAACGACATATCTCGTCCCAAACCCCAGGCCAAAGCATGGACACCACTAACGAGGGACCGAACGGTCTGCGCAACCCTCCAAGGTTTATACCCGTAGTTGACCGTGAGTCCTTCTTGGGCGCCCCAGCGGTACTCTTTGCCCATCACTTACACCGCCCGCCATCCTCCAGATGAAGCTTTCGCCGACAAATACATGCCCAATCTAGGTCATACCGTTAAAGAGACCAAGGTTTTTCATTGGAAGGTCCAGGGTTGGAAGAAGCTCGAGAAGAAACTAACTAGCCCGGAGTTTAGTTGCGGTGGGCACAGGTGGTACGTCCCTCTTGGCCATCACCCCTTTCCCACTTGCGTAATCTGGAAACCCACTCAGGCGGATACTTCTCTTACCATTCGGCCTTCCTAATGCTCCTCCAAATGAGAACATCTCTGTTTACCTCGATCACGCCGACTCCAACTTGAGCGAGGGTTGGCACGCTTGCGCCCAATTTGCGTTGGTCATCTCAAACCCTCGCGATCCCACCATCTCTACCGCTAGCCGTACGTAGCTCGCGACTCGAAGCATTCTCGAATTCTAAGGGCCTCTATCTCAGACGCACATCACCGGTTCGCCGCAGAAAAGCGTGACTGTGGTTTCACCCGTTTCAGCGAGCTGCGCAAGTTGTCTCAACCTCAACCCGGTGAGAATCGTCCAACGATCGAGGGGGATTCCGCCGTGATCTCGGCCTGCGTGAGAGTCTTGGAGGATCCGACTGGTGTGCTGTGGCACAGCTTCGTGAAGTAGGCGGGTCCATATTGTTCGCCTATTCTGAGATCTTATGGGCTTTTTCCAGTTACAATTCAAAGAAGGAAACCGGCTATGTCGGACTGAGAAACCTGGGCGCCACAGGTTATATGAACGCAGTCCTGCAGTCTCTCTTCTTTACCAACTGCTTCCGCAGGGTATGAGAGCCATCTCTTCTCCCAACCCCAACCTTTTCTAAGCCATTGCCCAGGCGATTTACCAGATCCCGACAGAGGGTAAGCGTCCCATTGACAGCGTCCCATTGACGCTCCAACGCGTGTTCTACAACCTACAAACCTCCGATCGTTCGGTTTGTTTGTATAGCCCTCCACCTTGGCGAGCCGGATCACGGAGCTGACTACCTACCATTCTATCAGACGCAACTGAGTTGACAAAGGCTTTCGGTTGGAAGCCTATCGACTCGTTTTTACAACACGATGTTCAAGAATTCAACAGATTATTACAAGACAAGCTGGAGCCCTTGATGAAGGTCTGTGGTCCACTTTTGCGTCGTTCCCACAGTTGGATTGAACAACCATACGCACCAGGGCACACGTGCTGAGGGCGTCATCTCAAAACTCTTTGTCGGAAAGATGAAGAGTTTCATCGAATGTGTTAACGTTAATTACGAGTCATCTAGAGTGGATGAATTCAAGGGTGAGAAATAATCCGCGACCCCGGGGGAAATGGAGCTCAAGTGAACCGACCAATCCAATCCATTGCATAGATATCGAATTGAAAGTCAAGGGGATAAGGACGTTATACGACTCTTTCCGGGACTATATCGCTGTAGAAACGCTGGACGGTGAACTCAAGTTTCAGACTGAAGGGTTTGGGCTACAGGATGCCCGGAAGGGCACAATCTTTCAGTCATTCCCGTCAGTGTTGCACTTGCAGCTGAAGCGCCACGAGTACGACATGCAACGTGACTCCATAGTCAAGGTGCGCACCACCTACATCCCTGAAGAGTTATTGGTTCGTTTCTAACCCTCCCCGAAGATCGATGGCCGCTTCGAATTCCCCTTCGAAATTGACCTCGGCGATTTCCTCGACAAGACGGCTGATAGGACCAAACCCTGGAAGTACAGGCTTCACGGTGTACTTGTACATTCTGGTGACCTCCATTGCGGACAGTACTTCGCTCTCATCAAACCAGACCAACATTCCCGGTGGCTCAAATTCGACGACACGCGAGTGACACCCGTGACGGACCAGGAGGTGTTGGAGGATAGCTATGGTGGAGAACCACTGGGCAGTGCCTCCCCCCAAACGCAGGGGAATCAGGCCAGGACAACGAAGAAATCTACAAGTGCCCGCATGTTGGTGTATATTCGCGAGACAGCGATCGATGAAGTCCTGGCGCCGCTCACACAGGTAGATATTCCACTACACTTGAGTAAGTTGGTTCCGGGTTTGGGATCAAATTTCCCTGGCTCACTCCTCTTCTCTAGAACGAGGATTGGACGAGGAGCGTGCCCAAATAGAGGCGAGGAGGAAAGAAAGAGAGGAGCGACTGTTCCTGACTGCCAAAGTCGTCACCGATGAGACCTTCTCTCGCCAGCAAGGTTTTGATCTCATCGCCTTCGATGAGAAGGGTTCGCCCCTTTCTGAACTCCCGACATTCCGTGTCCCCAAGCAGACAGCATATACCGCATTCAGGTCAATGGTCGCCAAACACTTCAGCTACCCCGAGAGCCGGATCAGGTTATGGGTATTGGTCAACCGCCAGAATAGAACTGTGCGACCGGACAAGTATATCCCTGAGAACGAACCCTCGTTAAGTACGCCATTCGGATCCCGTGCAAACTATTTCCGACGATATTCTTTAGCGGTCGAAGCGATTCGTAGCAATATGGCCACGCAAGAGAATGACCTTCGGTTGTATCTCGATGTCCTCCCGGATCCACCCAAGGTAAGTTAACTACCTCATTTAAAAGAAATGTCGTGTTACTCACGCACGAAGAAAACGCAGTCGCTTACCGCTGGAACCGTCATGGTCTTCCTCAAGCATTTTGATGCAGCGAAACAATCGCTCTTGGGAATTGGCAAGGTCTACATGCCAGGTACGAGCAAGGCAATCGACCTCATCCCAGTCATCAACGAGAGGATGAAGTGGGCACCTGGGAAATCAATGAAGTTCTATGAGGTACGGGGAAGCGAGTTTTCACCGATATGTGGCGTTAATTTGGAATTCTTCCCCAGGAAATTAAACCTGGCATGGTTGAGCCCATGAAGCTGGACCTCACCTTCACCCAGAGCGAACTCCACGACGGGGATATCATCTGTTTCCAGACTGACATAACTGATGGGAAGCTTCCCGACCTCGAGTCCCAGGGATTGTACTCGGACCCGCCACAGTTTTACGATGCCATGTTCAATCGGGTGGTGGTGTTATTCAAGCCCAGGTTTAACCTGGCAGGCCATAATCAACCGGAATTCAGTCTGATATTGAAGAGGACACAGGACCACGAAGCTGTGGGTTATCACTTCCTCACCAATTCCAAGTTTTGTGACCCGTTTTCCCAGATGGCTACCAAGGTCGGAGAGCACCTCAAACACGATCCAATAAAGTTGAGATTCGCCACCACCGACGCCGCCAATGGCAAATACAAAGATATCCTCAAACGGGGGCTGAACCAGAAAATCGCCGATATCATTTCACCTTCCTCATCTGCAACCGTCATCCTCTACGAAAAGCTCGAAACGAGTGTCATCGATCTTGAGGCCAGACGATGGCTCCGCGTAACCTGGACCGGTCTCGGCAACATACCGAAGTTGGTGTATCTGATCATGTTACCTCACAATAGCACGGTTAATGACCTGCTCCTGGAACTGTCGGACTTGCTGCAGTCGCAGCTGACCCCGACGGGGACCGGTAGGTTCAGGTTGTATGGGGTGGCAAGGGAAGAGGGGACAAAGAGGTCGTTTACTGTATCCGACTTGGTTAAGGATATCCCCGACTCCATCGAGTTGTACGCGGAGGAGATTCCACGGCCATTGTTGTTGTTGATTTTGTGAAAGGCGATCTCCTCTTGGTATTAGTGGTCCCCAGGAGGTTCAAAACGTCATACCCGGTGCTTGACACCCCTCGCGTTTTTTTTCTCTCTTTTGGGCTATAGTTTGTTGATTATTGTGCGAAGACGGGGTCGACGTTGTACTTAGGTTGCAACCCCGCGGTGTTTGGGGCGATGATATAGCGTGTGCGTAAAAGGCGACCGACTCGGGAAGTTCTCGTTCGCATCTGAAGTTTCCGTCGTGTCTCCTCTCTGGGATGAATACGGGACCTCAAGTAAAAGCGTCAACCTCTGAGGGTGCGGCTTTCATCTACTGGCGATCGGAATAAAATTGGAACCAGAATCGTCTGGAAGAATGTCACCGAAATCGCGATTGGTTATCATCGCTGTGGGGTGTGCTGGCCAATCACGGATCTGTGAAGGTCAAGGTTTGGATGGGGATCGCGGGGGCCGGGCGATGCAACGACATAAAGACCGAGTGAGATCTTGAGAAATTACTCCACGCGTACGGCTTTACAGTGCGCAGACGGTTTGATGTCCTCCTCGAAGATCTTTTACGTCTCTCCGTGCGTATGGCGGGTAGAAGCTTTCTTAACACATCCCATATCTTTCCGATGGCTCGTAACGGGTATTACCGGACACGATGGCGCCTTAAAGGTGTAGTTCTCCTCGACCCTTATACCACCCCAAGAATGACAACCCTCAACGGGAGAGGCGTGAGTCGTTGAAAAGAGCGGGACACCTAAAAAGAAACAGAAACAATACATTGCAACTTCAGCAGGAGAAAATAAAGTGATAATTTACACAAGGACGACGCATGAACGAGCCAACGACGGGTATAAAACACCCGCGGTTACAAGCCGGTAGCGTTGTTGAAGAATTGGGGGCCTTCGTCCTCAACTTGGCGAGGACGCCTGGAGTGGCCAATACGGTAAGATACTCCTTGAGCTGAACGGGGGTTGGGGTGGGGAAGGGGATGGATTCAACGGTCTCCAAGACGGGAGGGGGAGCATCGGCGACATCCAAGAGGGAAGGGCAGTGCGGATTATGGTGCCAAAGGCGCTGAGGGACGGACTGAACGACGGGAGGGGAAGAGGTAAGATGTCTTGGAGCCCATTCCATACACTATATTTTCGAGCGGATGAACAACCTTGGTCATAACGCGGTGGGCTCTGAAGTTCAATCTGCGAACTCCTGGACCGATTCCTCAAGGCTCCACCGCATCATTGGGCTTAGCTGATAGGCACCGACGAGCACGAGTGTGTGAAGCCGGTTACCAGAGGACGCGCGGCGACCCAGGAAGTCCCCAAGTCGAGCCCAATCATTATCATCCACAATCACCCGATCTAAAAGGACATATTGGAGAGAACGGAAGATCTCTTCACCCCTATGGAGGTCCGAAATTGGAAACGCGGCGGAAATTGGTGTTCCCTCGAAGTGTAGTCCTTTGAGGTTTGGTAATTGAGTGGGGATGTCCTCCATATCCACGGTTTCACCGCACACCTGGAAGTAAATGATCTCTTCCCGTGGCGTGTATGTGATGAGGGCGAGGGCCACGTCTTCCCATATGTCCATAAAATACCCCTCGATGATCTCCATGAATTGTTTCATCCGTGCTGGTGCCGGGGCATGAAAGTCGATTCCGCCGGCATCACCAATGCGGAAGACGGCACGACCAACATAGGGAAGGCTGAGGGAGAGCCCTAGCCCACTTTCGGACCCCCCGCGATGTCGAAGGCAGTCCCGAAGGTACGGTCCGACGAGGTGTGAGATATCCTCGCCAACACATAGGCCTAAGGCAATGTCTAGTTGGTCCATGCGTCCTGGGTGGTCCAATCGATCGAGAAACTCGAAGACACCTTGCGGGTTTCCATCCAGGTCGAGTGTTTTCAAGTTGTGGAGTGACACGCGAGGAGGGGGGTTTCCACCATCACCAACAGGGGTCGCAAAACCGGAAATTGAGAGTTCCAAAAGGGTAGGGTTGGATGCAAGTATTGAGAGTACTTGCGATATGGTAGGAATGGGCTCAAGGGGGAGGAGGTTGAGATCCAAGGTGGTGAGAGTCGTGATCCGCGACGCTATGAGGTCCCACGATGAAATTCCGCCGTCGAAGAGCTTGAGGCGTTGCAGCCTTGTAAAACGGGAATTGGAGAAGAAATGTGTGGTGTCTATCAGCCCACCGCCCTCGTTCCGCAGAACGAACGACTCCACACTACTGGGTTGGAGCACCTCGGCCCAGCCGACGGTCAATGATGGGATGATGAGCCTGAGAATTTCTGAATCCGTGGCCTTGAGGTGAATTCTGCGGATAGTATCCCGGTTGACGCAATCTTGGAGGACATCGAGCAGCGTGGTATCGAAAGGGATGTCGTCCTCGTCGACATTCAAGACCAGGTCGACTGGAGTGGTCCCCGAACGGTGATGCCACCACGCCCAGTCCTTTGGGGTGTTCCCCCAGTAGCTCCAAAGCTCTGGGGTGGACAAGGCAACCTCGCACCAGTGGTGGCAAACGAGGAGGAAGTTGTGCGATCTATCTTCCAATCCATCGAAGTCATTCTTGAGGGTGATGTTCCAACGGAAGATATGGCCGAGTAATTCAGGTGGGATTTTGGAAATGTTCAACAACGAGTTCCGAGCACATTTGAGCTTGGCGATGACCTTCTCCTGCTCTCGGATCTGCTCGTCCGGTGCTAGTATGGATTCGATATTGATCTCGCCGTTCAACCTGTTCTCTAACCGGGTTAGATTACAACTCACCCTAGATGCGTTTACTTACACCGCCTGTGACAATTCCTCGAGATTTTGTGGGCGTGGTTCGGGGGGAGTGGATAATGACATCAGGTCTTGGTTGTAGTTCGCGGAGAGATTTTTTTTTTTTTTTTGATTCACATATTTTTATTCCGGTCTCGGGGATTATATACAACCCCGTAGAAAGGGCTTACCCTACGCTACGAGCCTTACGGACGAATGCCGGTCTACCAATCCCAGGCCATATGAACGCACAAGGGTGTCGCGGAGAGATTGATGGCCGGCGTCTGTCTACGCCGCGTCGTGGGTTGCTGAATCGCTACTGCGAGTACAGGAATCGTCCGTGTGGTTCGTGAGCGTGCTGTTACACCTGTATAAGTTCCGAAATTGGTCGCCCTCGGGCAATAGGTAGAACAAAATGCTCCGCCAATTCCGGTAACATTCGGTTCGGACAGAAATGCGGTTCTCACGTGACAGTTTGGGTTCGTACTTGGGCAGATTGAAGGGCAAAAAGGAATTAAAGCGCAATTGGGTCTGTGTGGTCACCGGGGGTTTCAATTCACCTGGCTATTAGAGTTCGGTGTTTTGTGCTCGTGCAAGCCGGATCCTGAACGATTGTATATTTGTGGTCATCCGCCTTCGAACGGAATGGTACAGTATAGTTCGTAAAAAGCACAGAAAGGCGTGCATGAGGTACAAGGAGTTAAGGAGTAAGAGACGTGATACAGTCGCAAGCCGGTAGCGTTATTGAGTGGTCAACAAATTTGGGGTCAATCTTGTGAGGACACCTGGAGTGGCCAATGCGATAAGAGCTTCTTTGAGCTGAGCGGGGGCCAGCGTGGGGAATTGAATAGGTGCAGCAGTCTCCAAGGCAGGAGAAGGAGCACCGACGACGTCTAAGAGGGAAGGAAGGGCAGCGCGGGCGAAAGAGGGATGGTGCTAAGCAGCTAAAGGCGCGTTGAGGGAAGGACTGAACAACGGGAGGGGAAACGAAGGCAGAAGCGTCGGGGTTGAAGGACTTGGATGGGTACAGAGAGAGGAAATGGGCGAGTGTGGGTGGTGTGGGGGCGAGTCATGGAGGCACCAGAGATAGTGTCATTGGTGGTGTCGCTCCCGATCCAGGTGAAGAGAATGACCTGACCTATAATGTGATGTATGAGGAGCTGGTTTCTGTGACGACGAATGAGATTGCTCACCAGGAACAAAGACTTCAACACACTTGCCCCAGTCAGAGAGAAGAAGATCATCCCAGAGTGCAAGAAGAGACCTCTGGTCGGGAATGTCGTGGCGTGCCGGCGACGGTGGCTATGACTGAAGTGATGAGGATGGAGAAACAGGAGGAGGACAACATCTCTGTAGAAATGAGACAGGAATTTGGAACCGAGCCATATCTCGAAACCTGAGAGTCTGGGAGCTACGTGCGTTCCGTGGCGCCCGCTCTCAGGCTAGATTCCAGTGGGCGTCGGACGTTGGTGTCGATCACAGGTTCTATCGCCCACACCCGGTGGCTGGTTCATGCCTTACAATCTCCTCGTTTACATCGCTTGCTGCTGCCCCACGTGAATGAGTGTTATGGCGACCCGATCGAATTTTCTTGGATGTCTTTCTTCGGACTTTTGGCTCGGAGTCGTGGAGTGCTTGGGTTACTGCAGGCCACCTGTCAGGGCGATACATAGTACCGTCGGTATTAGTGAGGGATTGGCGAAACTCACTGCCCAGACACTGGCGCCATTTGATACCACCAGGCTCCCCGAAATGACCGTCCTCTCCTTTTTCTGTCCATTGTCTTCGGTGGTACCTTCCCAATGGCGCAACACGGGCACTCACAAATGCGCAGACCGTCTGCTGGTCGCACAGCCCGCCTCGGGAGCCAAGATACGTTGGAGGCGCAGCACTAGAGAGGCAAGGAGGTGCGCGTACGAATTCTCGCTCAGGCGTCAGACATGATGCGACGAGACCCTTAGCCGGGGCTTTGGATTAGGATTGACATGTTGAGGCACCCATTCGCGCCAAGAGACATGGAGTCGCGGGGAGTTGCATATGTAGTCAAGTTGCCAAGTACCGCGACATCACAACAGCAGGTAGGGATAATTAGGCCAGCCAGATAATGATACAGAGTTCTGCCAATCAATGGAGGAAATAGAATCAGTGTCATCCAAGACGGTAGATGCCAACATCAGGGCTTGAAAAGTACAAACGATGAGAAAGGAAGAACGGTGATGTGCATGAACGAATACGAAGGCGGTGTTGAAGTGTACAGAAAGACGGACGGAACGACCGGGCGCCTCCAAGTGCCTAGCCTTCACGTGCTAGCACCTCTTGAAGAACCCTCCCAAACGCCTGGACTTCTTTGGGACACCAACCAAAGCGAAGTCGTTTGTTTCGGTGCCTGAACCTTCCAAGTTCGCCAGCAACGGTCTTGGAGCGATTGACTCGTTTGACCATTGGGGAGCCATCGGACTAGGTCCCGGTTTGAAAGAGTCTTCCAAGAACGTCTTCAAATCCCCCCCGGGAACGACGTTCACAGCCAACTTATTCACAGGACAGATGGGGATGATCTTCAACGGGGGTGGGGCGGGTTTCCGTTGCCTTCGAGGAAGACTGCGGCTCCTACTCCTTTGGCGCCGAGCGGATCCGGATGTTGAAGGACCCATGATGAATCGGGTGGGGCGGGCTGGGCTGCGAGGGGGGCGGGAGGAGGTTTGTGAAAAGGTGGAGGGAGAAGAAGGAGTAGGGGGGACAGCAATCACGTCGTTGAGGAAGCCAGGCTGGAGATGCCTGCCTCGATTGGGTCGAGATGGGACGGCCAAGAGTATATTGGATGGCTTCACAAACGGAGAGGGGAGGACGATAGAACCGGCGACAGACGAGCACCTCTCTGCTCGACCACGAACGAGCCGGTCAGTGGACTCATCGATCACCATAGGACGGGAGTGGTGTAAATCTGTGTACTTGCTCGAAGGGAGGGAGGAAAACTCCGAAAAGTCGTCTTTCTCGAACTCTTTGAGGTGGTTGAATGTGACCCAACCCTCTGCGTTAGAGCATTGCGCACTGGGTGGCACATTGTTAGCAGCAAGAAGGTGGGCGAACTCCCACTGCTCCTCTTGGTCCCACCAGATTCCACCCTGTCCGTCCCGGTGAGCGGTCTCGACCCCTTCAACAACCTTGATACCCTCGGCAGAGTTGAGTTTGACCGCCGCACCATCTCGCTTAGCCTTCTCCATGACCTTTTGGATGTTACACTCAAGACTTCCTCCCTCCATGGCTTGACGCATCTGAGCCTCTTGCTTGACTGTGGGAGGGAGAGCAGCCGCATATATCTCGCGTTTTTTCCCCTCGATCGCAGAAGGCTGTTCAGTGTACTTCGAACGTTTGGCGAGCGAAACGGACAGATAATCCGAGACGAGAGTGTTCGCCCCGGCCTCTCCACCACTCTTCTGAGCGTTGGCGTGGGATTTGGTCGTTTTTGGTTTATTGCCAAGCAGACGTTTGAAAATCCCGGTGCTGGTAGATTTGGTGATGGTGTCATGGCAGCTCGGAAGACGTGTCATCGGCTTTGGGTGGTGGGTCCATGGGGTGATAGGAGTGGAGACAGGCACATCGACGAAAATTGACGCGTATCCGAAGGCGGAAAAGTCGAAAGTAGCATCAGCAGGGAACGGTGTCGTGGGAATCGGATGAATGGGGGTTTGGGGGGTATGGGAGACGTGGAGGAACGAGGCAGAGTGGATTCTACTCCGAGTGGGACTGACGGACTGATGACGAGAACCAAAACGGGTGAGTGAGGGACGACGGAAGGCTTGGAGATGTGGGGAAGACGCAATGGATGTGCTGTGAGGAAGAGAACCACCTGAGGCGGGGGTTATCGGCGCGGGTGATCCAGGGAGAACGGTCTCTGCCCATGCAAGAATAGTATTGGTACGATTCACGGGAGACGCAGGGGCGCGGAACGTGTCGTTGACTGATGCACGTTTCTTTCTGGGGGGAGGCGGGAGTGCGCCGAGGAACGCCAACTTGGGAACAGCGTTGATCTCGAGAATGACGGACGACATGGTACCTATCGTTCGGAAGTAACTGGGGCCTGGGTAAGTCCCTGGGATGGAGTACGCAAGCCATTTGAACGCACCGGGTGAACGGTCTGAGCCGACGAAAATCGAAGAGGGTTTGGGACGTTGGATAAACAAGACGGACCCGCGTTTAGGTTCGTAGGAATCACAAGGCTAGCTTGGCGATGGGAGGACTTCGACTCGGAGGCTCTGGTTTATATCCATTGCAGGACAAAGCGGGGTGGGATTGACGACGATGAGCATTGTCCGAGTTGACCATTCGCGTCCAAATTTGGATAGGACCCGCGCCACCACATCTTCGGAAGTTGCCGGGTTCCCTCAGATCAGTCGCGGCTGGCGCTTGGGAAAATATTCGAAGACTTACCGCTTGAAAAGGTTGGTTGTTGTACCAGCGAGAAATGTGGTTGCCCTCTCAAAGGCACCCGGGATTGTTCACCGAGGGTACCGGCGGATTCATAGACTTTAGCCGAGTTTATCCTTGGTTTATCCCGTCTCGCCCCAAGCGTTCGCCGGACTTGCGTCGGGACTCCGCACAGACCCATCCAACCATCTGCATTGCAGGATAGAGTCTGTTAAGCTTTGCTAGATCGTCTCCTCTAGGCTCTAACGCACTCTGATTCCGCGGTACGTACAACGGCCAATCCCTCGCGATCGGACATAAGCCTTTGCAGGTCAGGGTGAACGAAGGCGGGCACAGCAGGAGTTCAGAGCAGGTGGTGTTACAATTTTCGGGCGAAGTTATACAAACGGAGTCAATATGGTACAATCACATCGGATTTTAAGCCTGCTCGAAGCGCCAGACCTGGTTTTCACCCGGCCACTTGCCCCAGATGGTCACGGGGGTACCCGGTGTGGCGTTACCGTGGTCGGAGAGATCAACGTTGAAGTTGGATTTGTGGTCGAAAATGCTGATGGAAAGGGACCGTTAGTATGAGACCGCCAGGAATGATCTGTGTATGAACTTGCCGGTACGCATTACTGTCTTTCTCATCGGGAAGAATGTCCCAAGTATGAGGCTTGTCAGTCTCGACAGCTACGACCTTCGCTCCGTCTTGGCGCGGACCCTCAATGTCGAGGTACTTTTCGTTGTAGACGTTCTGAAGCGTCCAACCGTCACCGGTGTCTTGAGCCCTCCACTACACGGTGAGGTCAGGATCCACCCCTAACGCAAGGCGAGGAAAAAACGAACCTTCTGATTGTCGCTCCCCTTGGCAGTGAAGCCGATGACCGACTTCTGGTCCTGGCCCGATAGATCACAGACAGTGCCGGCCTTCTTGTTGGCGATAATGTAAGTCTGTCCAGAAGAAACCATGGTGGTTGTAGTGTTAGTGAGGTCGCCCCCCTGTAGGCTCGCTCTATATTTACCCCGCTCCCTCAGGGGGTTTGAGCGATGACGGTTCTGTTCCAATCGGCCGAGGCCCGCCGACGTTACAGGGGGACTTATTACAGATGTCGTCATACGGTTTTGGAGCCGTGTCGTAGAGGGGTCTGTCCCCATATACTCTGCGAGGTGCACAGAGACCGAGACCTCAGAGTCTCAGACCACCCAAGACTACGTTTCAAGAGCGGTTGTACATTGTGATTGATTCGGATACATTCGTCCCTACGATTGGTTTGGTGATCAATTAAACCTGTTGGAACCTCCAGACCTGGTTCTCGCCCTTCCAGTGACCATAAGTGACAATAGGGGTACCAGGTGTGGGGTCGCCGTAGTTGGACAAGTCAACGTCTTGGTTGGTATTTGGGACGGTGATGCTGCGATTGGGTTACGAAGGGATTTCTGCGATTTGAAGTGAACCAGACTTACCGCCAACCATTACTGTCGTGCTCGTCGGGGTATATGTTCCACTTCCTTGGGTTGCCGGTATCGACAGCGATGACGCTCACACCATCCCTGGGTGTCTCCAAGAGATCGAGGTACTTCCCGTTGTACACATTCTGGAGTGTCCAGCCGTCGCCGTGCTGGACAACCCTCCACTACGAGATCGAGATTAGATCAATGATAGTAGAGACCGAGGAGTCACTGCGCGTGGTATAATCGTACCTTTTGGTTGTCCCCTCCGTGGAACCCGAAGCCAATGATAGACTTCTGGTCCGCGCCAGAGAGGTCGAGAGCACTGTTGTTCGACTTCTTGTTGATAATGAAGTAGGTTTGTCCTGAGGTCGGCATGATGATACCAGGTGTGGGGATGGGGAAAACGACAACTTTGAACGAAGAGCTTTATAAATATCTGTGGGAGTTACCCGTCGCCTGGCTCGGACTGAGCCGAACTCGAGAAGAGGGTCTTCGAGTCACTTCAGTTCCAGGGTATCAGTGTATCACCACGAGATGCCCATACAATCGGCTCGTGCTCGGCAGCGTCAGGAAAGGGGGACTCGCCTCGCATTCATCATCGAGTTGAGACCTTGAATGCGACCGGATCATGCGATACCCCGGGCATCATCTGTGTACCGATCTGAGGTTATTTCGGGTCATTTTCGCAATCGATTATCTGCATACTTATCGATATCGTTCTTAGAACCGGGCCCCAGTCGAAGCCGCAGAAGGTCACACCACCCCAGTCACAAGTAAAAGGGTTGTTCGTCGCGGGTATATTACGCTACCCAGACACAGTACTCTGTCGTTGGTTCGTGTACGTGGAAGGGAGGAACAAGATTCAATGAACGGGGCCGGTCGGGGCCGGTGCCCCGACGCAGCTCGATGCGCGAGAATCGTCTGGTACTGCGGAATCACGTTGTTTGCATCAGGGGCTGGTCGATTCGGATGCTTCCTTATCTAAGGCCGATGCCGTGGATGTGGGTATCGCCCTACTCCCAACGCTCGCTGCGACCATCATGATTCCCGACGTCGTCTCCGAACTCTCCGCTGAACAGCTCATCACCGCACTGAACAAGAAACTGTCCGAGGAATTTACAGGTGTCCGATTGATGACACCTACGTTTCGCGCTCATGCGGCCATGTTGGCAGCCAAAGTATGGTTCGGCGAACCGAAGGGAATCGCCGAGTACTGACGAGATAACCCGCAGCTCGACGAACTGAAGAAGCGAGTTAAAGGGACTCTGCAGGAGGTGGAATATTTGAGGAACTCTCTGCAGTACGGTAGGCGGGATGGCCACGGCCGGATTCCGCGCGAGTGATCGAGAACCTCGGTTAATTTTCTGCACCAACTCCCACATACCCCGGCCTCTGCAGTGTACGTCGCGTCACTGGCGACTATATT
>Ga0307511_10000570_pt1 | contig 39538 bp, 38 predicted proteins | sample 13_EM_MG_FD_200266 | JGI IMG/M metagenome (GOLD analysis project Ga0307511, IMG submission 200266) | Populus trichocarpa ectomycorrhiza microbial communities from riparian zone in the Pacific Northwest, United States - 13_EM | ecosystem: Host-associated > Plants > Roots > Unclassified | place... | reverse complement strand
TGAACGCCGGCGGGCGCGCGACTTCCCGCCGGCGGCTGCTACCTTCCCATGGCGTCAATGCACCATTTCTTCGTGGGAACTGATGTCCAGACCGTCGCGCTCTTCTTCTTCCGAGACGCGCACGCCGACGATCATGTTGACAAAAAACAGGATGATTCCGGTCATCACGCCGCTGTAGACGAGGGTGGCGCCGACCGCGGTGGCCTGCACCAGCAGGCTGCCTTCGGCGCCGCTGATGCCTTTGTCCACCAGCACGCCGGTGAGCAGGGCGCCGACAATGCCGCCCACGCCGTGGATGCCGAATACATCCAGGGAATCGTCGTATCCGATGCGGCGCTTCAGACCCGTGGCGCCCCAGTAGCAGGCCAGGCCGGCGACGATGCCGATGATGAGCGCGCCGCGCGGGTTCACAAAGCCCGCCGCCGGGGTGATGGCCACCAGGCCGGCGACAGCGCCGGAACAAAGTCCCAGCAGCGAGGGCTTACCGCGCACCAGCCATTCTATCGCCATCCAGGAGAGCGCGGCCATCGCCGTCGCGATATGGGTCACCGCCATCGCCATGCCGGCGCGCCCGTCGGCGGCCACCGCCGAACCGGCGTTGAAGCCGAACCAGCCGACCCACAGCATCGCCGCGCCCGCCATGGTCAGGCCCAGGTTGAAGGGCGGGAAAGGCTCGCTGCCGAAGCCGGTACGCTTGCCGACCATCAGCGCGCACATGAAACCGGCGATGCCCGCGTTTACGTGCACGACGGTGCCGCCGGCGAAATCGAGCGCGCCCATGCCGGCCAGCCAGCCGCCCGGCTCCCACACCCAGTGGGCGATCGGCGAATAGACCAGCAGCGACCACAGGGCCATGAACAGCACCATCGCGGAGAACTTCATGCGCTCGGCGAACGCGCCGACCACCAGCGCCGGGGTGATGATGGCGAAGGTCATCTGGTACATCATGTAGACCGACTCGGGGATGGTGGTGGCGGCGTGATGCACGGTGAGCTTGCCGGCGTCCTTCATGAAATCCATACCATAGAGCAGGAGGCGCTCGAAGCCGCCGATGTAGGGGGTGCCGGGCATGAAGGCGAGGCTGTAGCCGGCCAGCATCCAGACGATCGACACCACGCAGGTGACGCCAAACACCTGCGCCATGATCGAGATGACGTTCTTCTTGCGCACCATGCCGGCGTAGAACAGGGCGAGACCCGGGATCGTCATCAGGAGGACCAGCGCGGTGGAGGTGAGCATCCACGCGGTATCGCCGCCGCTGATCTTGTCGGCGGTGACCAGCATCGGCGCGGTGGGCGCGGGCGGCGCCGCGGGAGCAGCGGCCGGCGCGGCTTCCGCCTTGGCGGGCGCCGGTGCAGCGGCCGGCGCGGGCGCGGCTGCTGGTGCGGATGTCGCTGCTGGTGCGGATGTCGCGGCCGCGGCGGGCGGAGCGGCAGGCGTGGCGCTTGCCGCCGCAGGAGCGGCGGCGGGTGTCGAGGCTTCGGCGCCGGCCGGCTTCTCCGGCGCGGCTTGCGCGTTCACTGATGTGCTGACGGCCAGGCCAAGGAACAACAAGGCCGGGACCAACATCGCTGCAACAACGCCGCGTCGTGCCATGACTGCCTTTCAGGAGGTGTGAATAAACCCCGTTTAGCAGTTACTGTGCCAATGGCGGAACGGCGCTAAGTGTGTCTTCCAGACCCAGTTGTCCGTACATTTGCACCAATGCAGTGAACTTCGCGCACCGCCGTTTGGCACCGATTTCGTATCGGGTTTGGTTATGCAATCTTGCATGCAGGGCTCCGCGCTTTCAGCAGACAGCGGCGCTGCAAGTTTGCAGCATATGCAAATCCGTTTTCAGGTTTCGCATACACCGGTGTATACACCTCGCGCCGATCGCGCCCGGTGCGGGATGGCGCGACAAGCAGTGCTCAGGCAGCGCGGCGCGGCTTGGCCTGGCGGTCGAGATGGGTGTCGCCCCACTTTTTCAGTTCGCGGATCACCGGGGCGAGGGTCTTGCCCAGGGGCGTGAGGCTGTATTCGACGTGCGGCGGGATCACCGGGAACACTTCGCGATGCACCAGGCCGTCGGCCTCCAGTTCGCGCAACTGGTTGGTGAGCATGCGCGGGGTGATCGAGGGCATCTGGCGGCGCAGTTCGGAGAAGCGCTGGGTGCCGTCGAGGAGGTGATAGAGCATCACGCCCTTCCACTTGCCGCCAATCAGTTCCAGCGTGGCTTCGACGGGGCAGCCCTGGGAGCAATCGTAGGTAGTGTGCTTGATGGTCATGGCGGCGGGGTCAGGGAAACCCTGACAGCAAAGGTCGGTTCGGAAGTCCGGTCACAGTATACAAATCAACACTATGAGCGGAAATTGTGCGTACTTGCATATTTACTATATATGAATAAAATGGCCGGCGCCATCCGAACTTCCGCCAAAGGAAACCGCAATGAAAGCCATCGCCCTCACCCGCTACCTGCCGATCAGCGACCCACAATCCCTCATCGACGTCGATCTGCCGGCGCCCGCGCCCGGCCCGCGCGACCTGCTGGTGAAAGTCGAGGCGATCGCGGTGAACCCGGTGGATACCAAGGTGCGTTCGCCGAAGGAAACGAACCGGGACAAGGTCGAAGCGCCCCCGCGCGTGCTGGGCTGGGACGCGGCGGGCGTGGTCGAGCAGGTGGGCAGCGCCGTCACTCTCTTCAAGCCGGGCGACAAGGTGTTCTACGCCGGCGACATCGCGCGCGCGGGCAGCAACAGCGCGTTCCAGGTCGTGGATGAGCGCATCGTGGGCTCCATGCCGAAATCGCTTTCGTTCGCGCAGGCGGCTGCCCTGCCCCTGACCGCGATCACCGCATGGGAAGCGTTGTTCGACCGCCTGAAGGTGCCAACGCCGCCGCATGCGCAGCCGCAGCGCTCCATCCTCCTGATCGGCGGGGCCGGCGGCGTGGGCTCGATTGCCATCCAGTTGGCGGCGCGTGTCGCCGGCCTGAAAGTGATCGCCACCGCCTCGCGGCCGGAGTCGGCGGCCTGGTGCAGGGAACTGGGGGCCGACGTAGTGGTGAACCACCACGGCAACCTGGTGGAGGAAGTACGCAAGGCCGGCTTCAAGCACGTGGACTACGTTCTCATCATGAACAATACCGACCAGCACATGCCGGCCGCCGGCGAACTGGTGGCTCCGCAAGGCGGCATCTGCACCATTGTCGAGAACGCCAAACCCATCGACGTGGTGCCGCTCAAGAGCAAGAGCGCGGCCTTCGTGTGGGAGTTCACCCGCGCGATGTTCACCACGCCGGACATGGTCGAGCAGCACCACCTGCTGAACGAGATCGCGCGCCTGGTCGATGCGGGAGTGGTGCGCACCACCGTGAACGAGGTGATCAAGCCGATCAACGCAGCCAACCTGCGCGCGGCGCATGCCAAGCTGGAAGCGGGTAGCGCAATCGGCAAGGTGGTGCTGGAAGGTTTCTAAAAAACATCCGGACCGGCCCCAAAAAAAAGCCCCTCTGTCGGGAGGGGCGCTTGCGCTTTTTTCGGGAGCGCGGGAAACCGGGGCTGGTCGCTTACTCGTGCGCCATGAACAGTTCGGCGAGCATGCTGCGGAACCACTTGTGCGCCGGGTCATGGTGGAAGCGCTCATGCCAGTACTGGTGCACGTCCTGCTCGGGCAATTCGAGCGGCACGGGCAGCACCTTCAGGCCGAGTTCCTTGGCGATCATGCTGCCGGAGCGCTTGGGCATGCACAGCAGCATGTCGTTGTCGCGGATCAGGTAAGGCGCGGCGAGGAAGCTGGCCACGCGCATGGTGATGTTTTCCGGGCGCACGGCGGCGGTGAGCAGCTTTTCGATGTGGCTGTGGCCGTGGCCGGTGCCGGCAGCGGAGACCACCACATGGCGCGCCTTGATGAAGGTTTCGCGGGTCAGCTTGCCCTTGGCGGCGAGCGGGTTGCCGGTGCGCATCACGCAGATGTAGGTGTCGCGATACAGGCGCTGCTGGAACATGCCGCCGCCGAAATCGGGGAACACGCCGATCGCCAGGTCCACGTCGCCGGACTCCAGGCCGCCGCGCAGGCTCTTGGCTTCCAGCTGGGCGGTGCGCAGGCGCACGTTCGGGGCGATGCGCCCGACTTTCTTGATGATGTTGGGGATCAGGCTGAAAGTCGCCAGATCGGTGGCGAAAATGCCGAAGGCGCGGCTGGCGGTGACCGGGTCGAAATCGGCCGGGCGCTCGAAGCGGGTCTTGACCGTCTCCAGCACCGTATCGACGGCGTCGGACAGTTCCTGCGCGCGCGGCGTCGGCTCCATGCCGTGCGGCGTGCGAACAAACAGCGGGTCGTTGAAATACTTGCGCAGCTTGGCCAGGGACTGGGACAGGGCCGGCTGGGTCAAACCCAGGCTTTCGGCGGCGAGCGTCAGGCTCTTGTGGCGGGCAATGGCGGCAAACACCGCGAGCAGACGTACATCTAGCGATTGGACTTGCATGAACTCCGATATCCCCTCATCCTCGCGGCGCCTGGGGCCCACATACAGAACATCGAAAAAGCGTGGGCTTGGCGTCTGGAAACCTTATCGTGCCGATAAAGCGTCGCAAACGACACTTTAACCGATTCGGGCCCGCACTTCGAGCCCTATTGCTTGCGGAATCTATCAGACTGGGCGTTATACCGCTGCGGTATAGCTGCCATGCCGGGCCAGGGGGAACTGGGGTTTACCCGAATATGACGGTGTCCGGATTGCGTTCACCCACCATTTGCCCAACCTGTTTATCTGCAAATCGCGCATAAGCTTATGCATGCCGTCTTATACGTGCATGAGCTGATAAGCAGATGGCAATGCCTGCATAAACATGGGATGCATGGTTCTTGGACGGGATGAAACATCATCCCTAATATCCAATCCAACGGGGTAACTCCCCACGGATTGCATTGCAAGAACGCCATGTATAAATACGACAACATCGACCAGACTCTCGTGAACCAGCGCGTCGCGCAGTTTCGCGGCCAGACCCAGCGTTTTCTCGCTGGTGAACTTTCCGAAGACGAGTTTCGCCCGCTGCGCCTGATGAACGGCCTGTATGTGCAGCGCCACGCGCCGATGCTGCGCGTCGCCATTCCCTACGGCATGCTGAACAGCCGCCAGGTGCGCATGCTGGCGCACATCGCGCGCAAGTACGACCGCGGCTACGGCCACTTCAGTACGCGCCAGAACATCCAGTACAACTGGCCCAGGCTGGAAGAGGTGCCGGACATCCTGGCCGATCTGGCCAGCGTCGAGATGCATGCGATCCAGACTTCCGGCAACTGCGTGCGCAACACCACCACCGACCAGTTCGCCGGCGTCGCGCACGACGAGCTGGTCGATCCGCGCCCCTACTGCGAACTGATCCGCCAGTGGTCGACCTTCCACCCGGAATTCACCTTCCTGCCGCGCAAGTTCAAGATCGCCGTGTCGTCCAGCATCGAGGATCGTGCCGCCACCCTGGTGCACGACATCGGCCTGCACGTGGTCAAGAACGAATCCGGCGAGATCGGTGTGCGCGTGATGGTCGGCGGCGGCCTGGGCCGCACCCCGATCATCGGCCACGTGATCCGCGAGTTCCTGCCGCGCGAGGAGCTGCTCAACTACCTGGACGCGATCCTGCGGGTCTACAACCTGCACGGCCGCCGCGACAACAAGTACAAGGCCCGCATCAAGATCCTGGTCAAGGAACTGACCCCGGCCAAGTTCGCCGCCGAAGTGGAGGCCGAATGGGCCCACCTGAAGGGCGGCGAGGCGGTGGTGCCGGACCAAGAGTTCGTGCGCCTGGAGTCCTTCTTTGAGGCGCCGGCCTATCAGCACCTGGCCGCGGTGGACGCCGGCTTCGAGCGCAAGCAGCTGGAAGACCGCGGCTTCGCCCGCTGGGTCGAGCAGAACACCTTCGCGCACCGCGTGCCGGGCTACCGCGCCGTCACGCTGTCGCTCAAGCCTTACGGCGGGATTCCCCCGGGCGACATCACCGACGCGCAGCTGGACGCGGTGGCCGACCTGGCGGACCGTTTCAGTTTCGGCGAAGTGCGCGTATCGCACGAGCAGAACCTGATCCTCTCGGACGTGAAGCAGAGCGAGCTGTTCGCCGTGTGGCAGGAAGCCAGGAAGCTCGGCTTCGCCACCCCGAACATCGGCCTCTTGACCAACATCATCGCCTGCCCCGGCGGCGACTTCTGCTCGCTGGCCAATGCCCGCTCCCTGCCGATCGCCGCCGCGATCCAGGAACGTTTCGAGGACCTGGACTATGTGCACGACCTGGGCCCGATCGACCTGAACATCTCCGGGTGCATCAACGCCTGCGGCCACCATCACGTCGGCCACATCGGCATCCTCGGCGTGGACAAGGACAACAACGAGTTCTACCAGGTCACCCTGGGCGGCTCGCAGGGCAACAACGCCTCGCTCGGCAAGGTGATCGGCCCGTCTTTTTCCGCCGCGGAAATCGCCCCGGCGGTGGAACGCATCATCGAAGCCTTCGTGGAGCAGCGCCATGAAGACGAAGCCTTTATCGACACCATCCGTCGCGTCGGCATCGACCCTTTCAAGACGCGCGCTTACGACAAACCTGAACTGAAGGTGGCATGACATGGCCAATATCATTCTGAACGGCGCCGTTGTTCCCAACACCTGGACTCTTGTCGAGGCGAACTCGGACACGCCCATCGCCGACTACAGCATCGTGCCGCTGGCCACCTGGCTGGCGATCCGTGAAGACGCCGCCCATGCCGGCAAACACATCGGCGTGTGGCTCGCTCCCGCGGACGACCCCGCCGAACTGGCGGAAGACGTGGCTCGCCTGCCGCTGATCGCCGTGCAGTTCCCGGCCTTCACCGACGGCCGCGGCTACTCGATCGGCCGCCTGCTGCGCGAGCGTTTCGGGTTCAAGGGCGAGATGCGTGCGATCGGCGACGTCGGCCGCGACCACCTGTTCAATCTGTTCCATTGCGGCTTCAACGCGTTCGAGATCAAGGCGAGCCAGCGGGCCGAAGACGCGATCGCGGGCCTCAAGGACTTCTCGGACAACTACCAGAGCACCGCGCAGAGCAAGCAGCCGGTCTATCGCCGCCGTGTCCACGCGCAGACCCCGGACTCGTGGGCGACGATCTCCTCGCCGAGTTGAGCTTCCAGGTAAACCCGCAGGTAGATCCCATGTCCTTGCAGGAAAGAATCGCCCGCAGCATCGAAGTGCTGCGCCAGGCGGAGGGCCTTCACACCCCGGCAGTGTTCACCACCAGCCTGGGCGTGGAGGATATGGCCCTGGCCGACCTGATCGTGCGCCACGCCCCGAAGATCGCCATCGCGACCCTGGACACCGGCCGCCTGCCGGCGCAGACCTATGAGTTGCTGGCGCAAGCCGAACGCCATTTCAAGCGCCGCATCGAGGTGTTCTTTCCCGAAGCGCAGGCGGTCGAGCAGTACGTGCGCTACAACGGCATCAACGGCTTTTTCGAAAGCGTGACCCAGCGCAAGGGTTGCTGCGAAGTGCGCAAGGTCGAGCCTCTCAAGCGCGCGCTGGCCGGCAAGAAGGCCTGGGTCACCGGCATGCGCCGCGACCAGGCCGCCACCCGCGCGGCGCTGGGCGAGCAGGCCTGGGACGAGGATCATCAGCTCACCAAGTTCAACCCGCTGATCGACTGGTCGCTGGACCAGGTGTGGGCCTATGTGCGCGAACACAAAGTGCCCTACAACGCGCTGCACGATGCGGGCTACCCCAGCATCGGCTGCGCGCCCTGCACCCGCGCCGTGGCGCCGGGCGAGGACGTGCGCGCCGGGCGCTGGTGGTGGGAGTCGCCGGACCAGAAGGAATGCGGGCTGCACGTCTCCAACACCGGCCCCTCCCGCGGCAAGGAATCAGTCACCGTCTGACCAGTAGCACCAAGAACAACGGAAGCACCGAAGATGAAACCCGTCGAACCCCTGAACATCGAGATCAACTCCCGCCACCTCGACTGGCTGGAGAGCGAGGCCATTTTCATCCTGCGCGAAGTGGCGGCCGGCTGCGCCAACCCGGCCCTGCTGTTCTCCGGCGGCAAGGACTCGATCGTGATGCTGCGCCTGGCCGAGAAGGCCTTCCGCCCGGCCGCGTTTCCCTTCCCGCTGATGCACATCGACACCGGCCACAACTTCGGCGAAGTGATCGCCTTCCGCGACCGGCGCGCCGGCGAACTGGGTGAGCGGCTGATCGTGCGTTCAGTGGAAGATTCGATCAAGCGCGGCACCGTCAAGCTGCGTCACGAAACCGATTCGCGCAACGCCGCGCAATCGGTCACCCTGCTCGAAGCAGTGGAAGAATTCAAGTTCGACGCCCTGATCGGCGGTGCCCGCCGTGATGAAGAGAAGGCCCGCGCCAAGGAGCGCATCTTCTCCTTCCGCGACGAATTCGGCCAATGGGACCCGAAAGCCCAGCGCCCGGAACTCTGGAGCCTGTACAACACCCGCGTGCATCCGGGCGAGCACATGCGCGTGTTCCCGATCTCCAACTGGACCGAACTGGACGTGTGGCAATACATCGCGCGCGAAAACCTGGCGCTGCCGCAGATCTACTACGCGCATGAGCGCGAGGTGATCGAGCGCCGCGGCCTGCTGGTGCCCGTCACCCCGCTGACACCACCGAAGCCCGGCGAGGAAGTGGTCACCCGCTCGGTGCGCTTCCGTACCGTCGGCGACATCACCTGCACCTGCCCGGTGGCAAGCTTCGCCGCCAGCCCCGCCGAAATCATCGCCGAGACCGCCGTTACCGAAATCACCGAGCGCGGCGCCACGCGCATGGACGACCAGACGTCCGAAGCGTCGATGGAACGCCGCAAAAAGGAAGGTTACTTCTGATGCAAGCCGCCACCGAAATCAACCAGGCCGATACCCGGGCCGGCGTGCTGCGCTTCATCACCGCCGGCAGCGTGGACGACGGCAAAAGCACCTTGATCGGCCGCCTGCTGTACGACAGCAAGGCGATCTTCGCCGACCAGCTCGACGCGCTCACCCGCGCCAAGCACAAGCGCGTCGCCGGCGCGGCCATCGACCTGGCCCAGTTGACCGACGGCCTGGAAGCCGAGCGCGAGCAAGGCATCACCATCGACGTGGCCTACAGGTATTTCGCCACCCCCAAGCGCAAGTTCATCATCGCCGACACGCCGGGCCACGAGCAGTACACCCGCAACATGGTGACCGGCGCTTCCACGGCGGACGCCGCCGTGATCCTGATCGATGCCACCCGTGTCGAAGCCGGCAAGCTGCTGCCGCAGACACGCCGCCACACCGCGCTGGCGGTGTTGCTCGGTGTCGAGCACCTGGTGGTCGCGGTGAACAAGATGGACCTGGTGGGCTACGCGCAGGCGAAGTTCGAGGAGATTCGCGCCGCCTACATCGAGCTGGCCGCGCAACTGGGCCGCGGCAACATCCATTTCGTCCCGGTCTCCGCCCTGGCCGGCGACAACGTGGTCGAAGCGGGCACCGCCATGCCCTGGTACAGCGGCCCCGCCCTGCTGCCACTGCTGGAAAGCCTGCCGGTGACCCGCCACCTCGGCGAGCGCGACCTGCGCTTCCCGGTGCAGCTGGTGCTGCGCAGCGATGGGCACAAGGCGGATGATTTCCGCGGCTACGCCGGGCGCATCGAATCAGGCAGCGTGCGCAAGGGCGACACCGTGATCATCCTCCCGGCGCAAAGCGAAGCCCGCGTCGCCGCGATCCGCGTGCTCGATGGCGAGCGCGAACAGGCCGATGCCGGCGACTCCATCACCCTGGTACTGGACCGGGACGTCGACGTTTCGCGCGGCGACACCATCGTGCTGGCGCGGAATACCGCGCGGGTGACCAGGAAGCTGAGCGCCGACCTGTGCTGGCTGGACACCGAGCCCTTCGCCCCGCAGCGCAAGTACCTGCTCAAGCACACCACCCGCACCGTGCCGGCCAAGGTCGCCGCGATCGAGTCGCGCCTGGACATCCACACCCTGGCGCGGCAGCCCGGCGGCAGCGAGCTGAAGATGAACGACATCGCGCGCATTTCCATCAACCTGGCGCAGCCCATCGTCTGCGACAGTTTCGACGCGCACGCCGCCACCGGCTCTTTCATCCTGATCGACAGTGCCACCAATCAGACCGCGGCGGCCGGCATGATCCGCGCGATCGAGGCGACCCTGTGACAAACAATCTTCCGGGCACCGTTTACCTCGTCGGCGCCGGCCCCGGCGCGCCGGACCTCCTGACCCTGCGCGCCGCCCGCCTGCTGGAGTCGGCCGACATCGTGTTCCACGACGCCCTGGTGCATCCGGACACCATCGCTCTTGCCACGCGCGCCGAGAAGGTCGCGGTCGGCAAGCGCTACGGCAAGCACTCGGCGGCGCAGCTGTTCATCAACAAGCGCCTGGTCGATGCCGCGCAAAAGCATCAGACCGTGGTGCGCTTGAAAGGCGGCGACCCCATGCTGTTCGGCCGCGCGCAGGAAGAGATCGATGCGCTGCTCGAGGCGGGTATCGCCGTCGAAGTGGTACCCGGCATCACCGCCGCCCTGGCCGCCAGCGCCGACCTGGGCATTTCGCTGACCCGGCGCGGTATCAGCCGTTCGGTCGCCTTCGCCACCCCGCGCGTGGGTCGCGAAGAACAGCCGAGCGACTGGGCCGCCAGCCTGATGAATGCCGATACCGGCGTGCTCTACATGGCCGCGCACGAGTCGAAGGAAATCGCCGCGCAGCTGATCGCGCGCGGCAAGCCCGCGCAAACGCCGGTGATGGTGGTGGAAAGCGCCTCCCTCGACGGCCTGCGCCATGTCACCACCCTCGAAGCGCTCAAGCGCGACGGCTTGCCGCAACTCACCGGCCCCGCCCTGCTGATGCTGGGCGAGGTCTATCGCGAAGCGCTCAACGCGGCGCAAGACCAACAGGCCCTTGCCGCGGCCCTCAAGCGGCGATGTTGATCCCGGCCCGCCGGACCTGAATACAGCCTGACCGGGGCCAGCAGCCAGCCACGCCCCGCCCGATACGCAGCACCCGCAGCGACGCCAAACGCGCCGCACGGTGAATCTTTGCCCAAAGAAAGCGAAACAAGAACCATGGTCTCGAAAATCCTCAAATCCCTGGGTGTTCTTACCCTCGCCGTGGCCGCCAGCGCCGCCCACGCCGACGTCACCCTGCTCAACGTCTCCTACGACCCGACGCGCGAGCTTTACCAGGACTTCAACAAGTCCTTTGCCGCCTATTGGCAGGCCACCAACAAGGAAAAGGTGACGATCAAACAGTCGCACGGCGGCTCCGGCAAGCAGGCCCGCTCGGTGATCGACGGCCTGGAAGCCGATGTCGTCACCCTGGCCCTGGCCTACGACATCGACGAAGTCTCCAGTATCGGCAAGCTGCTGAACGCCGACTGGCAAAAGAAGCTGCCCAACAACGCCTCGCCCTACACCTCCACCATCGTGTTCCTGGTGCGCAAGGGCAACCCGAAGGCGATCAAGGACTGGGACGACCTGACCAAGACCGGCGTCTCCGTCATCACCCCCAACCCCAAGACCTCCGGCGGGGCGCGCTGGAACTACCTGGCCGGCTGGGCCCACGGCTACAAGAAGGGCGGCGAGGCGAAAGCGCGTGAATACGTCAGCGCCCTGTTCAAGAACGTACCAGTGCTGGACTCCGGCGCACGCGGCGCCACCACCACTTTTGTCGAGCGCGGCGTCGGCGATGTGTTGATCGCCTGGGAAAACGAAGCCATCCTGGCGATCAAGGAACTGGGACCGGACAAGTTCGAGATCGTCACCCCGTCCCTCTCCATCCTTGCCGAGCCGCCCGTCGCGGTCGTTGACAAGGTGGTGGACAAGCGCGGCACCCGCAAGGTTGCCGAGGCCTATCTCAAGTACCTGTACTCCGAGGAAGGCCAGGAGATCGCCGCGAAGAACCACTACCGCCCGCGCCTGGAAAAAGTCGCCGCCAAGTACGCGAAGGACTTTCCCAAGCTGAACCTGATCACCATCGACGACAAGATTTTCGGCGGCTGGCAGGCGGCGCAGAAGACCCACTTTTCCGACGGTGGCGTGTTCGACAAGATTTACCTGCCGACCGGCAAGTCGGGCGCCTGAGCCCCCCATCGAGCGCGAATCAATGTCCCTGCTACAACGCCGTCACGTGCTGCCGGGCTTCGGCCCGGCGCTCGGCTTCACCCTGCTGTACCTGGGGCTGATCGTCCTGATTCCCCTGTCGGCGGCGTTCATCAAGACCTTCGCGCTCACCTGGGACGCATTTCTCGCCACCGTCACCCACCCCCGGGTGGTGGCGGCCTTCAAGCTCTCTTTTGGGGTCTCGCTGCTGGCGGCCGCAATCAACGCGGTGTTCGGGCTGCTGGTCGCCTGGGTGCTGGTGCGCTATGACCTGCCCGGCAAGCGCGTGATCGATGCGCTGGTCGACCTGCCCTTCGCCCTGCCCACCGCCGTGGCCGGCATCGCTCTCACCGCCGTGTACTCGGGCAAAGGCGTGATCGGCGCGCCGCTGGCCGAACTTGGCATCAAGGTCGCGTTCACGCCGCTGGGCGTGCTGATGGCGCTGATTTTCATCGGCCTGCCTTTCGTCGTACGCACCGTGCAGCCGGTGCTGGAAGACATGGACCGCGGCTACGAAGAAGCCGCGCATTCCCTGGGCGCCACGCCCTGGCAAACTTTTTACCGCGTGATTTTCCCCACCGTGCTGCCGGCCCTCATCACCGGTTTCACCCTCGCCTTCGCGCGCGCGCTCGGCGAATACGGCTCGGTGGTGTTCATCGCCGGCAACATGCCGATGGTGTCCGAAATCGTGCCCCTGATCATCATCACCAAGCTGGAACAGTTCGACTACACCGGCGCCACCGCGGTGGCGGTGGTGATGCTGGTGTTCTCCTTCATCCTGCTGCTGATGATCAACCTGCTGCAATGGTGGGTGCGCAAGCGCCGCGCCGAGGAAAAGGTCTAGCAAGCTGTTGAAATTCGATCAAAGTCTCTGAAGAATGTTGGTTGATGCGTTGCAACTTCGTGGCAACGGCCTCCAATATCGGGGGTCCCGAAGGGGGCTTGCCCCCCCTTTTTCAACAAACTGTTAGGCCGCGTTATGCAAACCTCCGCCGTCCTCTCCGCACTGGGCCCCGCCTCGGTCCCGCTGCGCAAAAAGCGCCGCCCGGCCATCGCCTGGGTGCCGGTGCTGCTCATCACCCTGGCTCTGGCCTATCTCACCCTAGTGCTGTTCCTGCCGCTCGCGGTGGTGTTCGTCGAAGGCCTGCGCAAGGGTTTCGCGTTTTACCTCGATGCCCTGAGCGAGCCCGATGCGCTGTCCGCGGTCAAGCTCACCCTGATCTCGGCGGCGATCGCGGTGCCGTTCAACCTGGTATTCGGTGTCGCCGCCGCCTGGGCGATCGCCAAGTTCGATTTTCGCGGCAAGGCACTGCTGATCACCTTGATCGACCTGCCCTTCTCGGTATCTCCAGTGATCGCCGGCCTGATTTTCGTGCTGATGTTCGGGCGCATGGGCTGGTTCGGGCCCTGGCTGGGCGAGCATGACCTGAAGATCATCTTCGCGGTGCCCGGCATCGTGCTGGCCACAGTGTTCGTGACCTTCCCTTTCGTCGCGCGCGAGCTGATCCCGCTGATGCAGGCCCAGGGGCGCGACGAGGAAGAGGCCGCCGCGCTGCTCGGGGCCAGCGGATGGCAGACCTTCTGGCGCGTCACCTTGCCGAACGTCAAGTGGGGCCTCTTGTACGGCGTGATCCTGACCAACGCGCGCGCCATGGGCGAGTTCGGCGCGGTATCGGTGGTCTCCGGCCACATTCGCGGCGAGACCAACACCCTGCCGCTGCACATCGAAATCCTCTACAACGAATACAACTTCACCGCTTCCTACGCCTGCGCCTCGGTGCTGGCCCTGCTCGCCTTGCTGACCCTGGTGGCCAAGGTGATCGTGGAAGCGCGCCAGCACGCGCAAATGAACGCCGCGCTGGCCGAGGCGCAGGAAATCACGCAGCACGCCGCTGCGAAGGAAAAAACATGAGCATCCACGTCAGCAACGTCTCCAAGCGCTTCAACGATTTCGTCGCGCTGGACAACGTCAGTTTGGAAGTGCCTTCCGGTGAGCTGGTGGCGCTCCTCGGCCCTTCCGGCTCCGGCAAGACCACGCTGCTGCGTGTCATTGCCGGCCTGGAGTTTCCGGACAGCGGGCAGATCCTGCTCGGCGGCGAGGACGCGACCAACTCGCAAGTGCAGGAGCGCCGCGTCGGCTTCGTGTTCCAGCATTACGCACTGTTCCGCCACCTGACCATTTTCGAGAACGTTGCCTTCGGCCTGCGCGTGCGCCCGCGCCACGAGCGCCCGTCTGAAACCGATATCCGCCGCCGCGTGCGCGAGCTGCTGCAACTGGTGCAGCTCGACTGGCAGGCGGACCGCTACCCGCACCAGCTCTCCGGCGGCCAGCGCCAGCGCATCGCCCTGGCGCGCGCTTTGGCGATCGAGCCCAAGGTGCTGCTGCTCGACGAACCCTTCGGCGCGCTCGACGCCAAGGTACGCAAGGAATTGCGCCGCTGGCTGCGCCGCCTGCACGACGAGATCCACCTCACCAGCGTGTTCGTGACCCACGACCAGGACGAGGCGCTGGAAGTGGCGGACCGCATCGTCGTGTTCAACCACGGCAGGATCGAACAGATCGGCAGCCCGGAGGAAGTCTACGAAAAGCCCGCTTCGCCCTTCGTGATCGATTTTCTCGGCCGCGCCAACCGTTTTGCCGCCAGCGGCGAGCGCCTGGCGGGCTATGCGCGTCCCCATGAGATCGAGGTCTCGGCCGATGCGCTGCAGGGCGGTGAATCCGCCACGGTGGAACACTTCACCGTCTACGGCCCGCTGGTGCAGCTGGCGCTGACCACCGGCGAAGGCGCCACCGTCGAAGTCGACGTGTTCCGCGAACAGGCCGACCACCTGGCCCTGGCGCGCGGCCAGCGGTTGTATTATCGCCCTCGCCACCTGCGCACCTTCCCGGACGCCCCATTGCCGGCGAAGGAAACGGCGCAGCCCGAGTATTCAATCTGATGGTCGATCTGAAGGAGGCGATATGAGCAACCACGTCGACGGCCTGGTCAATGAAGACATCCTGGTACGCGCCGAGGAATACGCCAAGGCGAAAAACTTGCCCTATGCCGGCGCGGTCAAGCCGGTGGAAGCCCACCAACTGATCAAGAGCGGCGCCGCCAAGCTGGTGGACGTGCGCTTCAAGTTCGAGCGCGACTACGTGGGCCGGGTGCCCGAGACCGCCGCCGCGATCGAGTGGAAAGACATCAACACCGGCGCGGTGAACGCCAATTTCGTGCAAACCCTGGCCGGGCAGTTTTCCAAGGACGACACCCTGCTGTTCCTGTGCCGCAGCGGCGTGCGTTCGGATGCGGCCGCCAAGGTGGCAACCGAGGCCGGCTTTACGCATTCCTACAACATCCTCGAAGGCTTCGAGGGCGACCTGGACGAAGGCGGGCACCGTGGCAACAAGGGCGGCTGGCGCAAGGCCGGGCTGCCCTGGGTGCAGAGCTGAGCCTTGCGCATGACCCTTGAGCTGCCTCTCTGGTTGACCCCCCGGGTTGCCCTTCGAGCCGACCTGCGCCTAGCTTGCCTCCGGCCCCTGTGCCGGCTGGGCGCTCGGCCGGTCCAGGGCGTAACCCTGTACCAGGATCGCCCCGGCGCCGCGCACTTCCGCCAGCGCTTCGGGGGTTTCCAGCCGGGTGAATACCACCTGCGAGCCGGCCCGGGTCGCCGCCTTGACGGCGGCGGACATGGCGCCGGTGTTGCCGGCATATTGCCGATAGTCAAGTAACACCAGGTTGGGCCGGGTGCGCGCCAGCAGGTCGTTCAGCATGCCGGCGTCGCGCAGTTTGACCCCGATCTCGAAGCCATGCAGGCGGTAGCTGCCGATCAGGTAACCCAGCGACATGGTGCGCAGGTGCGAGGGGTCGGGCAGGCAGATGACGATACGCGTCTTGCCCAGGCCCATGCCGCCGAGGGCTTCGCGGTAGGCGCGGCCGTGGTCGGCGGTGACGCTCTCGAGCAGGCGCGGATGCACCGGCACCAGCAGGCGGGTGGCGCGGGCATTGCCCGCGTGATATGTGGCGGCGTGCAGCAGGCGGCACAGGCGGTCGGCGCGCACGATGTCGCCGTCCGGCCGGGAGGCCTCGAACAGGTCGGCGGGGGCCAGATCGGCGCCGTCGCGGCTCGGGCGCACCCAGGCGCTGTGGCCCACCACTTCCTGTGCCTGCAGGTCGTGCACCGCCTGGAAAACGCTGGTCAGGCGGATTCCGGCGAATTCGCTTTCGGCCTGTCTGCCCGTCTCCGGCATGCTCACGCTAGTACCCTCCAGCGCCGTCCATGGGCGCATAATAACTTGACCGCTGGACGGCGGTGTGGCTTGACCGCTGGACAGCGGTGTGGCTTGGCTGCGGGGCGGCGGTGTGGGCGGCAAAAAGGACGTGGAGGACATGGTGGAACCGGCGCCCGCCCGTGCAAGCCAGGCGGCAACCAAAGCGCGCGAAACAGGTCATACGCGCAGCAGTGTAGCGGCAAGCGTGCGCGCATCGAACGAATCAATTCGCTTTAGCAAATACCCGCCCCCGATGCCGCGCGGGCATGACGACATAAGCAAAACTTCGTTCGGCGGCATGGGCATTTCGGACACAATGGCGGGCTCTTGGTGCATCCGCGCCAGCCGCAAGCCCGTAACTTTGCAAGGAGAAAAGTCATGGCACTCAGACTGGGCGATATCGCCCCCGACTTCACGCAACAATCCACCGCAGGCGAAATCCAGTTCCACAAATGGCTGGGCGATTCCTGGGGCATCCTGTTCTCGCACCCCAAGGACTTCACGCCGGTATGCACCACCGAGCTCGGCTACACCGCCAAGCTCAAGGGCGAGTTCGACAAGCGCAACGTCAAGGTCCTGGCAGTCTCGGTGGACGACGTCGGCTCCCATGACAGATGGGTAGGCGACATCAAGGAGACCCAGGGCACCGCCGTCAACTTCCCGATCCTGGCCGACCCGGACCGCAAGGTGTCGGACCTCTACGACATGATCCACCCGAACGCCAACGACACCCTGACCGTGCGTTCGGTGTTTTTCATCGACCCGAAAAAGAAGGTGCGCGCCACCATCACCTACCCGGCCTCGACCGGACGCAATTTCGACGAGATCGTGCGCGTGATCGACTCGCTGCAACTGACGGACGGCTATACCGTGGCGACGCCCGTCAACTGGAAGGACGGTGACGATGTCATCATTCCGGCTTCAATCACCGATCCGGAAGTGCTCAAGGCCAAGTATCCGAAGGGTTACCGTGAACTAAAACCGTACTTGCGCGTCACACCGCAACCCAACAAGTAGCGGCTTGTTGCTGCCGGGCGCGCGATACCAATACAGGCAGTAGCGGTATCGTCCCCGGAACGGCAGCCTATACTTGGGGGATGCGAAGGAACGTCTTTCCCGAGGCGTTCCTGTTTCCATAACCTGAATAGGCTCAGCGTCCCCGGCTTCGCGCCTGCGGGGCGCCTACAAGAAACGCTATGTCCCGATTGTCTTCCCGCGCCTGGTTTTTTATCGGCTTTTTGGTCTGTACCGGGCTGATCCTGATTGCGCTGTTCCTGCAGTACTACGTTCATCTCGAGCCCTGCCCGCTGTGCATGCTGCAGCGCGTCGCCTTCATCGCGCTGGGTATCGTGTTCCTGATCGGCGCCCTGCACGGGCCGGGCAGGACCGGCAGCCGCGTCTATGCGGTGGCAAGCCTGATTCCCGGCCTGACCGGACTGGGCCTGGCGGTGCGCCATACCTGGCTGCAGTACAACCCGCCGGAGTATGTGAGCTGCGCCGGCGACTTCTACTCGCAACTGGAGCGCATGCCCCTGGGCCGCCTGATCAGCAACGCCCTGCGCGCCACCGGCGATTGCAGCAAGGTGGACTGGACCCTGCTCAAGCTCTCGATCGCCGAATGGTCGCTGATCTGGTTCGCCATCCTGGCCATTCTGGCCCTGTACGTCCTGGTCAAGGCTCCCAGCCGCAACTGATCGCGCTGCGTCCGGGCCCCGAACCTTTCGGGGCCCGGACTTCCCTTTGGGCTGCGGGGTTTCAGGGGTGGGCTTATTCGCGGCAGCCGAGAGCGGTCATAAGTATTGCTCATTGAACGGGCCCCCTCGTTTGCATTAAAATGAGGTCTGAAAATCGCGGCTTGAAGGGTTTTGTTCCGAAACGGTTCAAAACGCGCAGTTTGCGATTTGGCGGAGTACATTTCAGCGGCAGCCATTTCCGCGCGTCAGGACGGAATCTGCCGGACCGCTTGTCCGCATCCCATTCCAGGAATTTTTTTCATGACCCACGTAGTCACCGAGTCCTGCATCAAGTGCAAGTACACCGATTGCGTCGACGTGTGCCCCGTCGACTGCTTCCGCGAAGGGCCGAACATGCTGGTGATCGACCCCGATGAATGCATCGACTGCGCGGTGTGCATTCCCGAGTGCCCGGTGAATGCGATCTATGCCGAGGAAGACGTGCCGGACGGGCAGAAGAATTTCGTCGACCTGAACGCCGAACTGGCGCAGGCCTGGGGCTCGATCACCAAGACCAAGGGCGCCCTGCCCGAGGCCGAGGAATTCAAGGACAAGACCGGCAAGCTGGAACTGCTGGACCGCGGCTGACGCAGCAAAGGATGAAGCAGGAAGGCCGCCGCAAGCGGCCTTTTTTCATGGCGCGCCGCCGCATGCATCGCGCTTATGCCTTACAGCGAGAGATCCCGATGTTGAAGCTAGGTTTTGACCTCGAATTTGCCGACCTTTACCGCACCGACGCCCTGCACAAGGTCGATGCCGCCTTTCTCGCCGACTTGGCGCAGGTGGACATGGGCCTGTGGGCGCGCCTGGCCGATGCGCGCCAGGAGCCGGACCAGCTGCCGGCGAAGGAAGAGTCGGCGCTGCTGATCGAACTGGCGCCGCATGTGGAAGACTTCATCGGCACGCTGTTCGGCATCACCCCCGAGATTGCCGAGCTGCAGGCCCGCCACCACGAGCTGGCGCCGCTGTTCACCATCAAGCGCCAGTTCGTGCAGCGCAAGGCCGCCAAGGCGATGGACGCGGCCGCCGCCAATGCGCTGGACGGCGCGGCGCTCGCCAAGGAGATCGGCGGCCTGATCGGCGCTTCGGACCGGGACCTCTCCGCCTTCGAGCTCGCCTTTGCCCATCATGTGACACGCTGGCAGACCGATGAGGCGACCTTCGCCGGCAGCCTGGATGTCGCGCTGAAGTACGCCGCCTGGGCCCTATCTTCCGAAGCGGGCCAGCACAAGCACCTGCCCGGCGTGCTGTTCAAGGCGCCGAAGAAGGTCGACCCGCTGCACCTGGTCGACCACGCGGTCGATCGGCACGAACCGAACGAAAAAGCCGGCGCCACGACCTTCACCATCAAGCCCGAACACATCCGCCGCCGCCAGGGCTTCAAGCTCACCGATCACGGCACCGACCTGACCGGCGCGCTGGACCAGGCCAACTACTGCATCTGGTGCCATGAGCAAGGCAAGGACTCCTGCTCCAGGGGCCTGAAAGAGAAGCCGGGGCCGGACGGCCACGCCGCTTTCAAGCGCACCGTGTTCGGCGTGAAACTCGCCGGCTGCCCGCTGGAAGAGAAGATCAGCGAGTTCCACAAGGTCAAGACCGGCGGCCTGGCGGTCGGCGCGCTCTCCATCATCACCATCGACAACCCGCTGGCGGCGGCCACCGGGCATCGCATCTGCAACGATTGCATGAAGTCCTGCATCTACCAGAAGCAGGAACCGGTGAACATTCCGCAGGCAGAGACGCGCACTCTGAAAGACGTGCTGGAGCTGCCCTGGGGCTTCGAGATCTATTCGCTGTTCACGCGCTGGAACCCGCTCAACCTGCGCCGCCCGCTGCCGCATCGCGCCACGGGCTACAAGGTGCTGGTGGCCGGCATGGGCCCGGCCGGTTACGGCGTGGCGCACAACCTTCTCAACGACGGGCACACCGTGGTCGGCATCGACGGCCTGAAGATAGAGCCGCTGGCCGCTTCGCTTTCCGGTGTGAATCTTGACGGCAGCCGCGCGGCGTTCGAGCCGGTGCGCGACATCAACGACATCCGCGAGGAACTGGACGAGCGTACCCTGGCCGGTTTTGGGGGCGTCGCCGAGTACGGCATCACGGTGCGCTGGGACAAGAATTTCCTGAAAGTGATCCGCCTGCTGCTGGAGCGCCGCGACAGCTTCGCGCTGATCGGCGGGGTGCGCTTCGGCGGCACCGTGACGCTGAAGGGCGCCTGGGACATCGGCTTCGACCACGTCGCCCTGTGCATGGGCGCGGGCAAGCCGACGACACTCGATATTCCGAACGGCCTGGCGCGCGGCGTGCGCACCGCGTCCGATTTCCTGATGGGCCTGCAGCTGACCGGCGCGGCGAAGGCGGAATCGATCGCCAACCTGCAGGTGCGCCTGCCCATCGTGGTGATCGGCGGCGGCCTGACCGCGATCGATACCGCCACCGAGTCGCTCGCCTATTACGCGGTGCAGGTGGAGAAATTCCTCACCCGCGCCGAGGTGCTGGGCAAGGACACCTTCCTCGCTGGCCTGTCGGGCGAGGAACTGGAGATCGCGCGCGAGTTCATCACGCATGGCGAGGAGATCCGCGCCGAGAAGGCCGCCGCGAAAAAGGCGGGCCGCGCGGAGAAAAGCATCGAGCTGATGCAGTCCTGGGGCGGCTCCACCATCGCCTACCGCAAGCGCCTGATCGACAGCCCGGCCTACACCCTGAACCACGAGGAAGTGGAACTGGCCCTGCAGGAAGGCATCAGCTTCGCGGAGTGCCTAAGCCCCACCGCGGTGGACGTGGACGCCCACGGCGCCACGCAGAGCCTGCGCCTGGCCAAACAGGTCGTTGCCATCGATGCGGACGGCAAGACCCATTGGTCCGAAGGCGGGACCATCACCCTGCCGGCGCGCTCGATTTTCATCGCCGCCGGCACCAGCCCGAACACCGTGCTGGCGCGCGAGGACCACGAGAACTTTGCCCTCGACGGCAAGTACTTCGTCACCGTCGATGACGAAGGCGCCCCGGTCAAGGCGGAAGCTTCGATCTCCAAGCCGAAGCAGGCGCGCGTGCTGATGAAAAAGAGCGGCGACGGCCGCTTCATCTCCTACTTCGGCGACCTGCATCCCTCCTACTTCGGCAACGTCGTCAAAGCCCTGGGCTCGGCCAAGCAGGGCTATCCGGTGGTGACCCGCGTGCTGGCCGGCCAGGCGCCGGTGCGCGCGGAGGAGGCACATCACTTCCTGGCGCGACTGAACGGCGAGTGGCGCGCCACGGTACGCGCAGTACACAGGCTTACGCCGACCATCGTCGAGGTGGTGGTGCATGCCCCGGCGGCAGCCCGCAATTTCCTGCCCGGCCAGTTCTACCGTTTGCAGAATTTCGAGGCGCTGGCGACCCGCATCAACGGGGATTTGCCTGCCACGCGCCTGGCAATGGAAGGGCTGGCGCTGACCGGCGCCTCCCATGACCCGGAGCAGGGCCTGCTCTCGACCATCGTGCTGGAGATGGGCGGCTCCTCCGACCTGTGCGACCAGCTCAAGCCGGGCGAGCCGGTGATCCTGATGGGCCCGACCGGCACGCCCACCCACATCCAGTCCGGAGAAACCGTCGTTCTCGTCGGTGGGGGACTCGGCAACGCGGTGCTGTTCTCGATCGGCGCGGCGTTCCGCGCGGCCGGCTCCAGGGTGCTGTATTTCGCCGGCTACAAGAAGATGGTGGACCGCTACAAGGTCAAGGAGATTGAAGCAGCGGCCGACGTCATCATCTGGTGTTCCGACGAAGGCCCCGGCTTTACGCCCGACCGCCCGCGGGACAAGCGCTTTGTCGGCAACATCGTGCAGGCGATGGTCGCTTACGCCTCGGGCGAGCTGGGCGAAATTCCCATCCCGATGCCGGAGGCGGACCGCATCATCGCCATCGGCTCGGACCGCATGATGGCCGCCGTCGGCCTGGCGCGCCATGGGGTGCTTAAGCCCTATCTCAAGGAAAATCACTTCGCGATCGGCTCGATCAACTCGCCGATGCAGTGCATGATGAAGGAGATCTGCGCCCAGTGCCTGCAGCCGCAAAAGCAGGCCGATGGCTCGGTCAAGTACGTGTTCTCCTGCTTCAACCAGGACCAAGACCTCGACAAGGTCGATTTCACGGGCCTGAACGACCGCCTGCGCCAGAACGCCGTGCAGGAAAAGCTGACAGCGCGCTGGATCGAGCGCTGCCTGAGCCAGGCGTAAGCCTGAGAGCCGATCGCGGGGACCGGCGCGAGCCGGTTCTTTGCATTTCCCTCCCGCGCCGATCGCGCTGCAACATCCCCGTAGCTATGCTACTGTACTGTCGCCCTGCCACCGAGCGGGGCGAAAACGGCATCCGCAGAGATGCCGCGCACCTCGAACACGTAACTCCGGCACGCAGCATCCGTCGCTCTACCGTCGCAGTTGATTGCGCCAAACCGGCGCGAGATTGGGAGAACAACATGGCCCTGATGGACTTCATCAAAAAACAATTCATCGACGTCATCCACTGGACCGAGGAAGCCGATGGCCTCCTGGCCTACCGCTATCCGATGGCCGACATGGAAATCCAGAACGGCGCGCAGCTCACCGTGCGCGAGTCGCAGATGGCCGTGTTCGTCAATGAAGGCCAGATCGCCGATGTGTTCGGCCCGGGCCTCTACAAGCTCACCACGCAAACGCTGCCGCTGCTCACCAACCTGAAGAACTGGGACAAGCTGTTCGCCTCCCCCTTCAAGAGCGACGTCTACTTCTTCTCCACCCGCCTGCAGCTGGACCGCAAGTGGGGCACGCCGACGCCGATCACCATCCGCGACAAGGACTTCGGCGCGGTGCGCATGCGCGCCTTCGGCATTTACTCCTTCCGCATCGCCGACCCGCGCGTCTTCCACAAGGAAGTGTCGGGCACGCGCGAGGCCTACACCGTCTCCGACCTCGACGGTCAGTTGCGCAACAGCGTGATCGCCGCGCTGACCAACGCGTTCGGCGCCAGCGGCACGGCCTTCCTCGACATGGCCGGCAACCAGGGGCTGCTTGCCGACAACGTCAAGAAGCAGATGGAGCCGATGTTCGCCAAGATGGGCCTGGCGCTGGACAACCTGGTGGTGGAGAGCGTCTCCCTGCCGGAAGAAATCCAGAAGATGCTGGACACCCGCATCGGCATGAACATGATCGGCGACATGCAGCGCTACACCCAGTATCAGACCGCCAACGCGATCCCCATCGCGGCGGCCAACGAAGGCGGCGGCCTGGCCGCGATGGGTGCCAACCTGGCGGTGGGCGTGGGCATCGGCAACCAGATGGCCAGCAGCATGCTGGGCAACATGAACCAGCAGCCGCCCGCGGGCGGCGCGGCACCCGCTGCCATGGGCAACGGCGGCGGCGGTGGCGGCGGGGGTGCGCCTGCCGCCGGCGGTGTCGACGACATCATGGCTACGCTGGAAAAGCTGCATGGCTTGGTCGGCAAGGGCATCCTGTCGCAGCAGGAATTCGATACCAAGAAGGCCGAATTGCTCAAGAAGCTCGGCTAACCACCCGGCAAAAACCGCGACCGGCCCGGTGAACAAGGGCCGGCAGGGAGGAAAAGACCGGTGAAAATCGGCAAGTGCCCCTCTTGCGGGGCGCCAGTCAAGTTCCAGTCGGCGGCGTCGGTACTCGCGGTATGCGAGTACTGCACCTCCACGCTCCTGCGCCATGGCGAGGAGCTGGAGAACATCGGCAAGATGGCCGCGCTGCAGGACGACCAGACGCTGCTGCAACTGGGCAGCGAGGGCGTCTACAAGGGTATCCATTTCGGCGTGATCGGGCGCATCCAGATGCGCTACGAAGACGGCCTGTGGAACGAGTGGCACATCCTGTTCGACGACCAGCGCTACGGCTGGCTGGGCGAGGCATCCGGCGAGTTCTTCCTCACCTTCGAGAAGCAGTTGCCGCTGGCCCCGCCGCCCTTCGGCGCGCTCAAGCCGGAAGAGCGCATCGATCTGGGCGGGCGCTACTTCCAGGTCACCGACATCGAGTCGGCCACCTGCATCGCCGGCGAAGGCGAGCTGCCCTTTACCGTTGGCCCCGGCTACGAGGCGCCGGTGGTGGACCTGCGGCTGGAAAACGAATTCGCCACCATCGACTACAGCGACGACCCGCCGCGGGTGTTTTTCGGCGAGAAGGTCGAGGCGAAGACCCTCAAGCTGTCGAACCTGAAGGACCCGAAGGAAGAGGAATACGGCGAAGCCAAGGACATGGGTCTTTCGGCCTTCAACTGCCCGAACTGCGCCGCCCCCTTCAAGCTATCCAACGACAAGAGCAAGAGCTACGGCTGCACCTCCTGCGGCTCGCTGCTGGACACCAGCAGCAAGAAGGTGCAGTTGATCGCCAAGGCCCAGGAGGCGATGAACTACCCCCTGCTGATCCCGCTGGGCAGCAAGGGCAAGTTCGACGGCCTCGAGTGGGAGGTGATCGGCCATATGCGGCGCAGCTCGGACAGTTTCGCCTGGAGCGAATACCTGCTGTTCAGCCGCCAGAACGGCTACCGCTGGCTCTCCGAGTCGGGCGGGCACTGGAGCTATCTCTGGAACACCAACAAGCCGCCCAAGGTGATGGGCGACTCGGCGTATTACCAGAACGACGAGTTCGAGCATTTCGAGCACTACGACGCCAAGGTCGTGCACGTGCTGGGCGAGTTCTACTGGAAGGTCAAGTTCGGCGACACCACCGCCACCGACGACTACATCCTCCCGCCGCGGATCGTCTCGCGCGAAAAGACGCCCAAGGAAGTGACCTGGAGCGTGGGCCGCTACGTGGAGCCGGAGGAGGTGCGGACCACCTTCAAGCTCAAGAACAGCCTGCCCGCGCCGCGCGGCATCGCGCCCAACCAGGTCTCGCCCTATGTGGGCGACGCCCCGCGCCTGTGGAAGCTGTTCGCCGTGCTCACCATCACCGTGCTGGTGCTGCAGATGGTGTTCGCCTTCCGCACCACCAAGGTGTACAGCGAAGCGATCGAGATCGCGCCGGGCAGCGAGCAGAGCCTCACCACCCAGTCCTTTGAAGTCAAGGGCAAGTCCGGCAACCTGGTGGTACGCAACGACACCAGCCTGAACAACAGCTGGGCCGGGATCAACTACACCCTGGTGGACCCGAAAAGCGGCAAGACCTGGAACGAGGCCCATGAAGTAAGCTACTTCGAGGGCCGCGACGACGGCGAATCCTGGAGCGAAGGCTCCAAGCGCGACGAGGTGGTGTTCTACGATGTACCGCCTGGGGAGTATCGTCTCAATATCTCGGCCGAACTGGCCGACGACGCCAAGTCGCCGATGAGCGGGCGCATCGCGGTCGAGCGCGGCCACGCTTCCTGGCTCAACTGGCTGCTGCTGCAGATCGCGCTGCTGATCGTGCCCTTCGTCGGCACCTGGCGGGCGCGCAACTTCGAGACCCGCCGCTGGGCCGACAGCGACCACCCGCGCGGCGGAGGAGACGACGATGACGACGATTGAGCAACGATTGAGCGACGACGGAGCGACGACGGAGCAATCACTGCGCAGGCCAGCCCATGAGTAAACTCTACCTGATCACCAGCCTGCTCGCGGTCTCGTTTTACAGCTACGCGCAGTATCGCGGCATGAGCGTCTACACTGGCGGGGGCAGCAGCGCCCAGCAACTCGCAAGATCCAGCGGCGGCACCGGCTCATCCGGCTGGTCGCGTTCCAGCAGCCTTTCACACAAATAGGAGGTCGTCCATGGACTTCATCAATCCGCAGAACATCATCAATTCCCTGATCTATTCGATACTCGGCGTGATCGTGTTCTGGGTCTCGTTCATCATCATCGACAAGATCACTCCCTACGACCTGTGGAAGGAGATCGTGGAAAAACGCAACACCGCGCTGGCCTTCGTGGTCGGCGCCATGTGCCTGGGCATCGCCATCGTGGTGGCCGCCTCGATCCACTGATCGCGCGTTCGCGCGCCCGGCAGTTACGTCCGGCCCGCGCGCCCCGCTTTGCGTCCGGTGCGCGCACCGGATAGCCTTGACCCAAGTTAGACAGTTTTGCGCCCTGCCCTCCTCTTTTCCGTCTTTGTCGTTGCCTCCTGCGGCCTGGCCTATGAGCTGATCGCCGCCGCGCTGTCGAGCTATGTGCTGGGCGATTCGATCACCCAGTTCTCCACCGTCATCGGCACGTATCTGTTCGCCATGGGCGTGGGCTCCTGGCTGTCGAAATTCATCGACCGCGGTCTCACCGCCCGCTTTGTGCAGATCGAGCTGATGGTGGGCGTGGTCGGCGGCTTCTCCGCCGTCATCCTGTTCATGGTGTTCGCGCATCTCACCGGGCCGTTCCGCTTCGTGCTCTATGGCTTGGTGTTCCTCACCGGCGTGCTCGTCGGCCTGGAGATTCCGCTGATCATGCGCATCCTGAAAAGCGAGGTCGAGTTCAAGGACCTGGTGGCCCAGGTGCTCTCCTTCGACTATCTGGGCGCGCTGGCCGTCTCCATCCTCTTTCCCGTCATCCTCGCCCCGCACCTGGGGCTGATGCGCACCAGCCTGCTGTTCGGCTTGATGAACGTGATTGTGGCGCTCTGGGCGATGAAGCTGTTCCGCGAGAACCTGCGCGGCGCGCGCCTGCTGCGCACCCAGGGCGTGGTGGCGCTGCTGGCCCTGCTGGGCGGTTTTGTATTCGCCGACAAGCTCACCGCGCTGGCCGAGGAAGGCATCTACGCCGACCAGATTCTCTACGCCGAGTCCACCCCCTACCAGCGCATCGTGCTGACGCGCTGGCGCGACGATATCCGCCTGTTCCTGAACGGCAACCTGCAATTCTCCTCGCGCGACGAATACCGCTACCACGAGGCCCTGGTGCACCCGGCGCTCGCCACCCTGCCGGGAGCCAGGCACGTGCTGATCCTGGGCGGTGGCGACGGCCTGGCGGCGCGCGAGGTGCTGAAATACCCGAACATCGAGTCCATCACGCTGGTGGACCTGGATGCGCGCATGACCACCATGTTTCGCACCAACCATCTGCTCAACGGGCTGAACCAGGGTTCGCTGTCCTCGCCGAAGCTGAAGATCGTCAACCAGGACGCCCTGGTCTGGCTGGAACAGAACCCGGATGTGTTCGATCTCGCCCTGATCGACTTTCCCGACCCGTCCAACTATTCGCTCGGCAAGCTCTACTCCTCGGCCTTCTACCGGCTGCTGGAAAAGCACCTGTCCGACCGCGGCCTGCTGGTGATCCAGGCCACCTCGCCCTTCTATGCACGCAAATCCTACTGGTGCATCGTCAACACACTGGAAGACGCGGGGCTCAAAGCCTCGCCTTATCACGCCTACGTCCCCTCTTTCGGCGAATGGGGCTATATCATCGGCAGCCGCAATGCCTACGCCCCGCCACAAAAGTTCAGCGTACCGGTACGCTACCTCACGCCGGACACAATGAAGACCATGTTCGACTTCCCGGCCGACATGTCGCGTGTCGATGCCGAGGTCAACCGCCTCAACAACCAGGTTCTCGTGCGCTACTTCGAAGAGGAGTGGCGCCGCGTCATGAAGTAAGCGCGGCCACAAACCCATGGACCGCCGCCATTTCCTCGCCACTCTCGCCAGCCCCCTGCTGGCCTCGTGCGATTTCGAGAACGGCAAGCCGGTCTACTCCGGCGAACTGCTCGGGCCCGACATGGCGCTGGGCCACAAGCTGCGCGACGGCCGTTTTGGGGCGGCGGTCGAGACGCGGCGCGTGCCGGTGGCAATTGTCGGCGGCGGCATCGGCGGGCTCTCCGCGGCGTGGCGCCTGGCCAGGCGCGGCATCAAGGACTTCAAGCTGTTCGAGCTGGAGGCGCAGGCGGGTGGCAACGCCCGCTCGGGCGTCAGCAGCGGCATGGGCCACCCCTGGGGGGCGCACTACCTGCCCTTCCCGACGCTGGAGGCTATGGACGTGCGCCGCCTGCTCGCCGACCTGGGCGTGTTGCAGGGCGACCCGGCCGCCGCGATGCCGCGCTACGACGAGCGCTACGTGGTGGGCGTGCCGCAGGAGCGCCTGTACATCCAGGGCCTGTGGCAGGAAGGCATCGCACCAAAAATCACCGCGACCCAGCGCGATTTCGACCAATACAAGCGCTTCGACGAGCTGATCGAGCGCTACCGCCTGCAGCGCGATGCCGAGGGCCGCAAGGCCTTCGCCTTGCCCAGTCCGCTGTCGAGCCGTGCCCCGGCCCTGCGCGAGCTGGATACGCTGAGCTTTCGCGACTGGCTGCGCAAGCAGGGCTTCGATTCGCGGCACCTGCACTGGTACGCCGACTACGCCTGCCGCGACGACTTCGGCGCCCACGCCGGCGACAGCTCTGCCTGGGCCGGCCTGCACTACTACGCCAGCCGCGATGGCCTGGCCCTTGATGCCGACCCGCACGGCGTGCTCACCTGGCCGGAGGGCAACGGCTGGCTGGTCAAGCAGATGCTCGCCTGGCTGCGCGCGCAGGGCGCGGGCAGCATCGAACCGCGCTCGGCTTGCGTGCGGCTGGAAACCGCCGCGTCCCATGCCGAGATCGACATCTATTCGGCGCAGGAGGACCGCATCATCCGCTACCGCGCCGACCAGCTGATCTGGGCCGCGCCGGCGCAGGTACTGGCGCGCGTCTGGACCAACGCCCCGGCGGGACTGCGCGAGGCGGCGGCGCAGATCCAGCTCAGCCCCTGGCTGGTGGCGAACCTGACGCTGGACCACCTGCCGGTCGATGCGGGCCCATACGGACTGGCCTGGGACAACATCCTCTACGACAGCCCGGCCCTGGGCTACGTGGTGTCCACCCACCAGACCGTCAGCGTCAAGCCGGGCGCCACCGTGCTGACCTACTACTGGCCGCTTAGCGACCAACCGATCGCGCAGGCGCGCCAGCGGCTTTACGAGACGCCGTGGCAGGGCTGGGCCGAGACCATCATCAACGAGTTATCGCGCCCGCACCCGGCACTACGCGCCATGCTCAAGCACATCGACATCTGGCGCTGGCCGCATGCGATGGCGCGGCCGGTGCCGGGCTTTCTGAGCGCGCCGATACGCAACTTGCTGGCGGGCCTGCAGCAGCCCTTGAGCTTCGCGCATGCGGACCTTACCGGCATGTCGCTGTTCGAGGAAGCGAACTATGCCGGGGTACGCGCGGCGAATTTCGCGCGTTAGATCGTTTTCGGTACGCGCGGCGAATCTCGCGCGTTAGATCGTCTTCGATACGCGCGGCGAATTTCGCGCGTTAAACGTATGTTGCGAGCCGGCTACTTGCGCGGCACCTTGAGGAAGTTCGCGAGAGACATGCCCTCTTCCAGCATCTTCAGCCGCTTGTCTTCATTGGCCGCAATCTCCTGCGCGGCAGCCAACACCTCGGCGGCGCGCTCGTAAGGCACGAAACAGACGCCGACTTCATCCGCGATCACCAGGTCGCCGGGTTTCACCGATACTCCTGAAATCATCACCGGCACATTGACCCCGACGGTGAGGATGCGCCATTTGCCCGTCATCGGGCTGACGCTGCTCGACCATACCGGGTAGCCGATGCCGCGCGAATGATCGATATCGCGCACCGCGCCGTCGACGATCGCGCCGGCCTCGCCGCTGCGCTTGGCGATAGTCGCCATGATGCCGCCCATCGACGACACGTCACGCACGCCCTGGATCACCAGCACGTCGCCGGGCTCGGCGAGGTGGTGCGCCTCGATATCGCCCAGGCCCGAGACCTTGCCGGCCACCGCTTCCGGCACGCTCTTTCCGACGCGCGTGTTGTGCAGGGTGACAGCCTGGCCCACCACTTTCGCGCCCGGGTCGGTGGGCTTGAGCGTGGAGCCGGGCACCGCGCCGGCGATGCCCAGGTCGTCCATCGCATCCGAGGTGATACCGGTGAGATCGCCCAGCGCCTTGAAGCCGGCGATGATTTCCGGCGCGAGGCGCGGGATTTCCAGCATACCGAAGGCGGTGGCGGGCAGTTTGCCGAGAGGTTGTTTGGACATATCGATGGGTGTCTTATGAGGTCAATGAAGCGGCGCGGCGCTCGCCGCGCGGTAGGATGGCGGCCGCAGTGTAGCGCGGGTGCGCTGCATGGTGAAATGCTGGGGCGCATAAGCAAAGCGCCGGGCCAATGGAGACAGGATGCAAAAGGAATTCGATTGCGTGGTGCAGGGTGCCGACATTCTCGGCGAGGTGCCGCTGTGGTGCGAGCGTACGCGCAAGCTCTGGTGGGTCGACGTGCGCCGCCCGGCGATCCAGACCTATGACCCGGCTACGGCCAAGCACACCGCCCACCGCCTGAACGCCGACATGGCCACCGGCAGCATCGCGCTGCGTGAAGCCGGCGGCCTGCTGCTGGCCACCAACAGCGGCTTCTACACCTACGACCCCGAAAAGCCCGAGGCGCCGCAATCCATCGGCAACCCCGAGGCACACCTGCCGCAGCATCGCATGAACGACGGCAAGGTGGACCGGCGCGGCCGCTTCTGGGTCGGCAGCATGAAGGACGGCGTGCGCGAGCCGGCGGGCAATGTCTACCGCCTCGATGCCGATCACCAAAGCCATTTCCAGTTCGGCGGCATCCACGTGCCCAACTCGATCTCCTGGAGCCCGGACTCGCGCACCATGTATTTCGCCGATACGCACCTGCAACTGATCTGGGCCTATGACTTCGACCTCGATGACGGTGTGATGAGCAACCGTCGCGTATTCAAGGACTGGAGCGGCAGCGAGGCCAAGCCGGACGGCTCGACCATGGATGCGGACGGCTGCCTGTGGAACGCGATGGTCGGCGTCGGCCAGGTGGTGCGCCTGACACCAACCGGCAAGGTGGACCGCGTGATCCAACTGCCGATCAGCCACGCCACCTGCCCGGCTTTCGGCGGACCACAACTCGACACGCTCTACGTCACCAGCCACTCGCAGCGTTTGAGTCCCGAACAAGCGGCGCGCGAGCCGTTTGCGGGAGGCCTGTTTGCCTTATACACCGGTGCAAGGGGCTTGCCAGAATCGCGATACGCGGGTTGAATAGAGGTTTGGTTGACTCTTGCAACTAATTTTCCGCAAGGCAGATGCAAGAGTGAAATTGAGAATTTCCAAACAGGAGACAGACAAGCATGCGCTTGAATCCCACATGGCGCGCCCTCGCGCTTGGCCTCACGCTTTCCGCAAGCGCCTTCATTACTTCCTCCGCCTACGCGCAGGCCTTTCCGAATCGCCCGATCAAGGTGATCGTGCCCTTCGCCGCCGGCGGCTCGGCCGACGTGGTGGCGCGCATCTTCGGCCAGTCCCTCTCCACGCAACTGGGCCAGCCGGTGGTGATCGACAACCGCGGCGGCGGCGGCGGGGTGATCGGCATCGACGCGGCGGCCAAGGCCACCGCCGACGGCTACACCCTCGGGCTGGCGAACGCGACCGGCCTGTCGGCCGCGCAGTACATGACCGACAAGCTGCCCTACAACTCGGACAAGGACCTGGCCCTCATCACCGTGGTAGCGCGCGTGCCCGAACTGCTGGTGGTCAACAGCCAGCAGAACATCACGACCGCCGCGCAACTGGTGACCTACGCCAAGGCCAACCCGAACAAGCTGAACTACGGCTCGGCCGGCGCCTCTTCCATCATCCGGCTGGCGATGGAGTTGTTCAACGCCCAGGCGGGCGTGAAGATCGTGCACGTCCCCTACAAGGGCATCGGCCCGGCGGTCACCGACTTGCTGGCGAACCAGGTGCAGGTGACGATTGCCGACGTGCCGGCGGTGATCCAGCACGTGCGCGCCGGTTCCTTCAAGGCGCTGGCCGTGACCTCCGCCAAGCGCATCCCCATGCTGCCTGAAACACCGACCACCGCGGAAGTCGGCTACCCCAAGGTGCTGTCGGACAACTGGTACGGCCTGATCGCCCCGGTCGCCACGCCGCCGGACGTGGTGCAGAAGATCAACGCCGCCGCCAACGCCGCGCTCAAGTCGCCCGAGACGGTCAAGCTGCTCGAAGCGCAAGGCGCGCTGCCCTCGCCCGGCACCTCGGCCGAGTTCGCGGCAGCGCTCAAGGATGAGAAAGCGAAGTGGGCGCCGATCATCAAGGCGAACAACATCCGCCTCGAATAAGCCTGATTGCCGCAATGAGAAAAAGGCCACCTCGAAGTGGCCTTTTTCGTTGGTGCCGCATCAGCACCGCGACATCAGGTTTTCGGCTTGAGCAGATAATTCAGCACCACCTCGGTCGCATGCTTCAAGTGCACCTCGCGCGCCACCGGCGACATCAGGTCGCGCGCCAGCACGATCGACAGCGAGTGGCGGTTCGACAGGTAGTAGTAGTTCAGCGCCACCAGGGTGATGTAGACCTCGGCGGGGTCGATGCCGCCGCGGAACACGCCGGCTTCCTGGCCGCGCTGCAATATCTCGCGGATGTTGTCCTGCACCGGCGAGACCAGTTGCGCCAGGCGGCGCGACTTTTTCAGGTACTTGCCTTCGTGCAGGTTTTCCGAGTTGATCAGGCTGATGAACTCGGGGTGCTCGATGTAGTAGTTCCAGATGAACTCGACCAGGCGCTTGACCGCTTCCACCGGGTCCAGGTGGTCGAGTTCCAGGGCGCGCTCGGCTTCGGCCAGGTTGATGTACACGTTCTCCAGGACGGTCAGGAACAGCGCATCCTTGGAGGTGAAGTAGTAGTAGAGCATGCGCTCGTTGGTGCCGGCGCGCTTGGCGATGCGGTCGACCCGGGCGCCGCCCAGGCCGTGCTTGGTGAACTCGTCGGTGGCCGCTTCCAGGATGCGCGCGCGGGTGCGTTCCGGGTCGCGCTTGGGCTTGGCGGCGGCTCGTGGCTTGCGCTTGGGTGCTTCTGCTGGTTTTTCCATTCGTTCTCGTTCCAGGAACGCGCGCCGTCTCCCCGCGCGTTTTGCATCGCACAAAATGGGATAATTCTAGCCTGAAAAGCCCCGCCCGCTTTCGAGCATCGCCTCTACGGCCTTTTTTGCCCGAAAATGGTGCCAGCCATGACTCCCGCCACCCTAGCCGACCGACTCGACGCCCTGCTGCCACAAACCCAGTGCACGCGCTGCGGCTATCCTGCGTGCAAGCCGTACGCGGATGCCATCGCGACGGGCGAGGCGGACATCAACCAGTGCCCGCCCGGCGGCACGGCGGGCATCGTCAAGCTGGCGAATCTGATGGGCATCCCGCCCAAGCCGCTCAACCCGGCCAACGGCGTGGAGCAGCCCCTCGCCTTGGCCGTGATCGACGAGAGCCTGTGCATCGGCTGCACCCTGTGCATCCAGGCCTGCCCGGTCGATGCCATCGTCGGCGCGGCCAAGCTGATGCACAGCGTGCTGCCCGACTGGTGCACGGGCTGCGAGTTGTGCATCGCGCCTTGCCCGGTCGATTGCATCCAGATGGTCCCCGCGCAGCCGGCGCATGAATGGAGCACGGCCGACGCGGACGCGGCGCGGCAACGCTATTACGCGCACCAGGAACGTGTCGCGCGGGACAAGCGCGAGCGCGAGAGCAAACTCGCCGCCAAGACCTCTTCCTCCACGCCATTGCAGGACCCGCAGGCACTTGAAGCCGCTGCGCGCAAGAAAGCCATCATCGCCGCCGCGATGGAACGCGCCCGCGCCCAGCGCGCCGCCGTGCAGCCCAGGAACACCGAGGCCGTTTCCGAAGAAGTCCAACGCCAGATCGACGAGGCCGAAGCCCGTCGCGTGCGGCTACACCACCAGAACCCGGCATGAACCACGAAAAGCGCACCGAGATTTTCCGCCGCTGGCGCGAAGCCAACCCGCACCCGAAGAGCGACCTCGAATACAACTCCACTTTCGAGCTGCTGGTCTCGGTGATCCTCTCCGCCCAGGCCACCGACAAGGGCGTGAACGCCGCCACGCGCAAGCTCTACCCGATCGCCAATACGCCGGAGGCGATCCTCGCGCTCGGCGAAGAAGGCCTGGGCAAGTACATCCAGACCATCGGCCTGTGGAAAGCAAAGGCGAAGAACGTGATCGCCACCTGCCGCCTGCTGATCGAGAAACACGGTAGCGGGGTGCCGGGCACGCGCGAGGAGCTCGAGGCCCTGCCCGGCGTGGGCCGCAAGACCGCCAATGTGGTGCTCAACATCGCGTTCGGCGAGCACACCATCGCGGTGGATACGCACAACTTCCGTGTCGCCAACCGCACCGGCATCGCCCCGGGCAAGACCGTGGAGGCAGTGGAGCGGGCGCTGATGAAGTTCGTGCCCAAGGAGTTTTTGCAGCATGCCCACCACTGGCTGATCCTGCACGGTCGTTACACCTGCAAGGCGATCAAGCCGGACTGCCCGAATTGCAACATCAGCGATCTGTGTGAGTACAGGCACAAGACGCCGGACCCGCTGGCCCAGCCGGTGCCCAAAGCGCTGCTCAAGGACGCCCAGGCCGCCGCGAAGAGCACCGCACGGACCGCGAAGAAGGCTGCCGAAAAGGCAGCGTTGAAGTCCGCCGAAAAGACGGCAACGAAACCCGCCAAAGCAGCGACGGGAAAGACGCCGGAACGCCTCGCCGCCGCCAAGCCGCCGGCGAAAAAGGCAGCGGCAAAGCCTGCGCCGGTGAACAAAGGCGCCGCGAAAAAGACACCCGCAACATCCGCGGCGCGCAAGCGCGCGAAAGCCTGACATGTTCAATCCCAGCCGCGACGAAGTCCGCAACTTCTTTTTCGACACCTGGCGCAAGTACGGCGCCAAGCAGATCCTCACGCCGCTGGAGACCCAGGCGCTCGACTGGCTGCTCGAGCACCCCGAGTATCATGCATTGCTGGACAATCCGGACAAGTACCGCGACAAGGACTTCCTGCCCGAATTCGGCGAAGTGAACCCCTTCCTGCACCTCTCCTTGCACCTGTCGGTCACCGAGCAGGTCTCGATCGACCAGCCGCCCGGCATCCGCGCCGAGTACGAGCGCTTGGCGCGCAAGCTCGGCTCGTTCCACGAGGCCGCGCATGCGGTGCTGGAGTGCCTGGGCGAAACAGTGTTCAAGGCGCAGCGCGCGGGCACCGCGCCGGACGGCGCCGCCTACCTCGAATGCGTGAAGAGAAAGTAAACCCATGACCGCAACCCTGAACGCCGCCCTGAACGCAGACCCTGCCGAACTGCAGAAATTCTCCGACCTGGCCGCCAAGTGGTGGGACCCCACTTCCGAGTTCAAGCCGCTGCACGAGATCAACCCGCTGCGCCTGGAGTGGATCGACGGTATCGCGCGCCTGTCCGGCAAGAAGGTGCTGGACGTGGGCTGTGGCGGCGGCATCCTCTCCGAGTCGATGGCGCGCAAGGGCGCGCAGGTACTGGGCATCGACCTGGCCGAGAAGCCGCTCAAGGTGGCGATGCTGCACAAGCTCGAATCCGGCGTCTCGCTCGACTACGAATGCATCGCCGCCGAAGACCTGGCCGCGCGCGAGCCCGCCAGCCGTGACGTGGTGACCTGCATGGAGATGCTGGAGCACGTGCCCGATCCTTCCTCCATCGTGCGTGCCTGCGCCGCTCTGGTCAAGCCCGGCGGCGACGTGTTCTTCTCGACCATCAACCGCAATGCCAAGGCCTATGCTTTCGCGGTGCTGGGCGCCGAGTACGTGCTGGGCCTGCTGCCACGCGGCACGCATGACTACAACAAGTTCCTGCGCCCCTCCGAACTGACACGCTTTTGCCGCGAGGCCGGCCTGTCGATACGCAGCCTGAAGGGCATGGGCTACAACCCGATCACCCGGCACTACTGGCTGGGTAACGACACCGGCGTGAATTACCTGATCCACGCCGTCAAGGAATAGGGCTGCAAATTTACCCATGATCCGCTGCGTCCTGTTCGACTTAGATGGCACCCTCGCCGATACCGCCCCTGACCTGGCCGGCGCGCTCAACAAGATGCGCGCCGACCGCGGCCTGGAACCGATGCCCCTGGAACCCCTGCGCCGCATGGCCTCCTCCGGCGCGCGCGGCCTGGTCGGCGTAGGCTTTGGACTGAAGCCTGGCGACGCCACCTACGAAGAGCACAAGACCGAGTTCCTCAACAACTACGAGTCGGCGCTCTATGTGCACAGCAAGCTGTTCGACGGCGTCGAGCCCCTGCTCTCCGGCATCGAGCAGCGCGGCCTGTCCTGGGGCGTGGTCACCAACAAGGCGAGCCGCTTCACCAACCCGCTCTCCAAACTGATCGGCTTCACCGGCCGCGCCGCCTGCGTGGTCTCCGGCGACACCACGCCGCACGCCAAGCCGCACCCGGCGCCGCTGCTGCATGCCGCCGAACTGTGCAAGGTGGACCCGGCACAGTGCCTCTATATCGGCGACGACCTGCGCGACGTGCAGGCCGGCCGCGCCGCCGGCATGAAGACCCTGGCGGTCACCTGGGGCTACCTCGGCGATGGCGAGCCGGTGCACGAATGGGGCGCCGACGCGGTGATCGCCGCGCCCGCCGACGTGCTGCAACATCTCTGAGCCGCGGGTGCGCACATGTCCCTGACCATGCGCGCCATCGCCTATCAAGCCCTGCTTGAAGCGGACCCGGTGCGCAAGGTCGCGCTGACCCGCGAGGCTCACGCTCTGCGCGAAGCGCCTTTCGACGATCTCGACCAGGCCTACGCCTGCGTTCATCCGGGCCGCCCGGCCAGGCCCGAGCTGGTCCATCCCGCCCGCGTGCCCAGCCGCGGCCTGGGCAGCGCGGCGGGCCGCGCCGCCCTGCTCCACGCCATCGCCCACATCGAGTTCAACGCCATCAACCTGGCGCTCGATGCCGCCTGCCGCTTCCCCGGCCTGCCCGAGGCCTACTACCGTGACTGGATCAAGGTCGCGGCCGAAGAAGCCCTGCACTACAGCCTGCTCGCCGAATACCTGCAAACCTACGGCCACGCCTACGGCGACTTCGCCGCCCACAACGGGCTGTGGGAGATGGCCGAGAAGACCCGCGGCGACCTGGTGGGCCGCATGGGCCTGGTGCCGCGCATCCTCGAGGCGCGCGGGCTGGACGTAACGCCGGCGATCCAGGCCAAGCTGACGCATCATGGCGAGAGGCGCGCCGTCGAGATCCTCGACGTGATCCTGCGCGACGAAATCGGCCACGTCGCCATCGGCAATCACTGGTACGCCTGGGCCTGCGCCAGGCACAACCTGGACCCGGCCGCCGAATTCATCGCGCTCAGCCTGCGCTACGATGCGCCCAAGATACGCCCGCCCTTCAACCGCGAAGGCCGCCTGCGCGGCGGCTTCACCGCCGCCGAGCTTGACGCCTGGGAACAAGCCGCGCCACCGGTCATCCAGCGACCCACACCGGCCAGGCGCCAGCCGCGCGGCGCGACACCAAAACCATAAGCGCAACATCACCAGACCTCAAACCTCAAGCCGGGAGGCCCCGTGGCCGGAAGCAGCCTGTTAGCCCTGATCGACGACATCGCCACCATCCTCGACGATGTCGCACTCCTCACCAAGCTCGCCGCCAAAAAAACCGCGGGTGTGCTTGGCGACGACCTGGCCCTGAACGCCCAGCAGGTCGCGGGCGTCAAGGCCGAGCGCGAAATACCAGTGGTCTGGGCCGTCGCCAAGGGCTCGTTGCGCAACAAGCTGATCCTCGTCCCCGCCGCTCTGGCAATCAGCGCCTTCGCGCCTTGGGCCGTCACCCCGCTCTTGATGATCGGTGGCCTGTTCCTCTGCTACGAGGGTTTCGAGAAGCTGGCGCACAAGTTCCTGCACAGCAAGGAAGAAGACGCCGCGCATGGCGCCGTCCTGGCGCAGGCCCTCGCCGATCCGGCGGCCGACCTGGTCGCGCTCGAACGCGACAAGATCCAGGGCGCGGTCCGGACCGACTTCGTACTCTCCGCCGAGATCATCGCCATCACCCTGGGCACGGTCGCCACCGCGCCCTTCATGACCCAGGTGACGGTGATCTCCGGTATCGCCATCCTCATGACCATCGGCGTGTACGGCCTGGTCGCCGGCATCGTCAAGCTGGACGACGGCGGGCTGTACCTGAGCAGCCTGCCCGGCGCGGGCACCGCGCGCGGCGGGCTGCGCGCGCTCGGCCGGGGCCTGCTGGCCGCCGCGCCCTACCTGATGAAAACCCTGTCGGTGGTCGGCACGGCGGCGATGTTCATGGTCGGCGGCGGCATCCTGGTGCACGGCATCCCGGGCGGCGAGGAGTTCGTGCACAAGCTCTCCGAGCGCACCCACGGCGTGCCCGGCATCGGCGGATTGCTGTCCGCCCCGGCAGGCGCGGTGATCAACGGCATCTTCGGCGTGATCGCGGGCGCCTTTGCCTTGCTCGGCGTCACCCTCGGCACCAAGGCTTATCGCGCGGCACGCGGCTAAGGCGATTCCGCTAGGGAGATTATGCAAAAGGGCTCTCGACCACCTCATTCTGCAGGGCGAACCTTCTCCAAGCCCTTGATGTGGAATCAAGAGCGACCTTTCTCCAAGCCCTTGATGTGAAATCAAGGGCGACCTTTCGTCAAGCCCTTGATGTGAAATCAAGGGCGACCTTTCGTCAAGCCCTTGATGTGAAAGCCTACGGCCTCGCCAGCTGGCGCTCCTCGGCTCGTTATGCAGCTTTTGCAGGGCTTCCCTAGCCGCCATAGCGCTCGGTGCGGATCGCCGCCGGCGCCACGCCTGCGCCCACCAGCCCCTGCGCCGCCTTCTCGACAAAAGCGTTCGGGCCGCAGATGTAGGCGCGCTTGAGCGGCGCGGGCAGGCGCGCCACGGCTTCACGCACCATCGTCTCGTCGATCCGCCGCGCGTAGTCGCCTTCACGCCTGGCTGCCTCGCGCGTGAGTGTCAGCATCAGCTCGAAGCCATCGCGTTTCTCGTGCAAGGCCAGCAACTGGTCACGAAAGATCACGTCTTCCCAGCTACGCGCCGAGAACAGCAACAGCACCGGTGCCGTACTCTGCCGCGCGGCGCGGTGCCGCAGCATGCTCATCAGCGGCACCACGCCCGAGCCGCCGCCGATCAGGAGCAGCGGCCCGCCTTCATTCGCGTCCCAGATAAAATACCCACCCAGCGGGCCGCGCAATTCGACCTCGTCGCCCACCTGCACCACCTCGTGAAAAAACGGCGAGACCTCGCCATCCTGCAGCAGCTCAACCGCCAGTTCAAGGCCGCCATCGGCCTCCGGACCAGAGGCAATCGAATAGCTGCGCCGCGCCTGGTAGCCGTCGTCCGCCGTCAGGCGCACGTCGACGTGCTGCCCGGCGCGGAAGGCGAAGGGCCGTGGCAGCGAGAAAAAGAAACTCTTCACGCCCGCCGTGCGCGGCACGATCGCCGTCACCTTTGCCATCTGCCAGCGCGAGTCCGGCGCCGCTTCTCCCGGTTCCGGCGACTCAGTCGTCATCGAATCGCTGCTCGCGCCATGGGTCGCCGTACATATGGTACCCACGCGTCTCCCAGAACCCCGGCTCGTCCTTGGCGGTGAACTGGAGGCCGTTGACCCACTTGGCGGACTTCCAGAAATACAGATGCGGCACCAGGAGGCGCGCCGGCCCGCCGTGCTCGGACGCCAGCGGCAGGCCC
>Ga0307511_10000569_pt1 | contig 39650 bp, 37 predicted proteins | sample 13_EM_MG_FD_200266 | JGI IMG/M metagenome (GOLD analysis project Ga0307511, IMG submission 200266) | Populus trichocarpa ectomycorrhiza microbial communities from riparian zone in the Pacific Northwest, United States - 13_EM | ecosystem: Host-associated > Plants > Roots > Unclassified | place... | reverse complement strand
CTGTTCCGGCATCAGTTTCTTTTTGCGGATCTGGCTCTCGTACGCCTCGGCTATGCGGGAGATTCCGCGGTCGAGCGCCTCCTGCTTGCTCTCGAGAAGCGTGACGGGCAAACCGGCGTTGAGGAAGCAGATGGCGATGCCGGTCCCCATCGTTCCAGCACCGATGACTGCTGCGGACTTGATGTCTCGAACCGGCGTCGACTCCGGCACGTCCGCAATGCGAGCGGCCGCGCGCTCGCTGAAAAAGATGTGGCGCAGCGCCTGTGACTGTGAACTCTCGAGTAGCTCGAGGAAACCGGCGGCTTCCACCTTGATGCCTTCCTCAATCGGTTTGGAGGCAGCCTCGATCGCATCGATACAGCGCAGCGGCGCCGGGTAGTTGGGAGCGGTCGCCCTGACGGTGTTACGTGCAAACTGACACAATGCCGCCAGATTCGGCTCATTGAGCCGGCGCTCGCGCGTGCGTGGCGGCGGCTCGCCGCGAGCTGCGACCTGCGTGGCGAATTGCACCGCCTTCGGGAGTACGTCCGACTCCACGATGCGATCGATCAAGGCGGTCCTCGCAAGCAGGCTCGCCGGCACCGGTTCGCCGCTCAAAATCATGTTGAGCGCGGTTTCGGCTCCGACCAATCTTGGCAGCCGCTGTGTCCCGCCAGCTCCCGGCAGCAGTCCGAGCTTCACTTCCGGCAGGCCGAGGCGCGCATCCGCAGCGACGACGCGGTAATGGCACGCGAGTGCGAGCTCGAGACCTCCGCCGAGGCAGATCCCCTCGATCGCTGCAACAACGGGCTTCTCGCACGACTCCGATGCCGCGATCAGGTGCCACAAAGACGGCGCGCGGCGCACATCCGCCGTGCCGAACTCGCGGATGTCAGCTCCTGCACAAAACACCCCGCCCTTGCCGTAAAGCACAATCGCTCTCACCTGCGGGTCGGCCACCGCGCGGTCGAGTGCCGCGGCAATCTCGGCGCGTACCGTGTATGACAGGCTGTTCACCGGCGGATTGCCGAACGCGATCACGGCGATCGAGTCCTGCAGCGTGTAGTCGACATGGCTCATCCGAGAATCTCTCCCTTGCATAACCTGAACTGCCCTCATTGGGCGGGCAAAAACACACCCTCGAGCAGGCGGTTCGGCGTCTCGACAGCCACCCCCGCCGCCAACAGCCGATCCAACATTCGCTCCAGGGACTGCGCACTTATCGTGCCCCAGCCTTCACCATCGAGCCCGTGGAACACCAACACCAGCCAGCCCTCCTCGGACTCGAGGAAGCGCTCGATGCGGGCACGAGCGAGCTCGTCCGAGGGTGCCGGGCCCCAGGCCATGCAATCGACGGGGCCACCCCGAGCGAGACTCCCCCAGGCGTTCAACCCCAGCCCACCGGTTACCATGCGTACGGCCAGTGCGCGTTGCCCGATCCAGCTCACGACAGCAGACGGAGCGCTCATATAGGCCAGATGGAACACACTCGCATGCGGGTCGAAGCCGGGCAGTTCCCGAACCAACACGTCAAGCGCCCGCGCAACGCTGTCGCAAGCATCCCCGAACGGCATACGGCCGAGATGTTCGTGTGCGAAACCATGCGGGGCAACTTCGTGACCTGCATCCCTGATCTGCCTCCAGAATCCCCAATCCGCGACGTCCGCGGGACGGATGAAAGGGTCATTCGAGCGCTCGGGCTCGGCCAGGACACAGAATGTGGCGGTGAGATCACGTGCGGCGAATATTCGGGCGACCTTGTCTGCCGACTTGCGCAGCCCATCATCGAAACAGAAGCTCACGGCTCGCCTGCTCACGTCAGCCCTTCGTAGAAGTTTTTGGTCCAGACGTGCTCCCGCCGAATCGCCTCCACGGTATCGTGGGGCAAAATTCCCTTCCTAGCGGACTTCAACGTCGCGTCTACGAGCGCGCGCGTGTGCATGCCAACCGTAACCGACGACACCCCAGGTACGGACAGCGCAAATCGGAGGGCAAGGTCAGCAACATCCGCCGCGTGTTCCGGTATGAAGCGCTCGCGCAGCCGGCGCACGCGTTCCTGGTACAACTCGTATGGCGCTTTCTTCAGGAAAGGCCGAACGTCGAACTCGTCTTTTGACAGCGTGCCCGACAAGCCACCGCTGTCGAACACGCACCGCGCGATCACGCCAACACCCTTGGCTCGCGCAAGCGGCAGCAGCGATGCCATTGGCCGCGACTCGAACAGGTTGAGGATGATCTGGATGCCGTCCAACAATCCCAGGCTCACCACCTCGAGCAGCGCATCGTGCTCGTGGTCCTGGGCGCTGATTGCGATCCGGCGCACCTTCCCCTCGCGCCGCAGATCCGCCAGTGTGTCCAGCCACTCTGAGTCGTGTGTCCACGCGTACCACCATTGATGCAGATGGACGATGTCCAGGGTCTCCACGTCTAGAGTCCGCAGGCTCGCTTCCACCGAAGAGCGGATGCTTGCCCGCGTATAGGCCGTGCTCAGTGGCGCAGGAAACCGGAAAGTCTCGCGGCTGAGTGGAATCAGCTTGGTTGCAATCGCAGGCCGGGGGCCACGCCACTCACGAAGCGTGGAGGCGATGAGCGCCTCCGATTGCGGATAAGCGCGCGCCGTGTCGATCACGGTCACGCCCTGGTCGAGTGCGTGCAGGAGCGAGGGCACCACGCCCCGGCTGATGTCCGGGTCCGCGGCGATCTGCATTGCGCCATAGGCAACGGTACTGACGTCGAGGCCGCAGGAGCCGTAAGGCCTGGTTTGCATTCCTTGCGCCACGGAAATTGCTTCAGTCAGGCCTGCGGCTCGGCCGCGTTGGAAGTCCGCTTTCGAGCCGCGAGCTCCTCGACGAGGCGCTCGTGTACTCCGCGCTTGAGCGGATAGAACAGCATGGCGCACGCGCCCAACAGCAACCCTGCGGCGGGAAACGCGACCATGATCGCCTTCATCCCGTGCAGGGTCGCCGAAGTCTGCACCGTGTTGGGAACATAGCCGATCAGATTCATGGCCAGGCCGAACACACCGGCACCGATACCGAGCGCGACTTTCAGAAAGAACTGCCCCAGTCCAAAGATGAAGGACTCCACGCGCCGGCCGGAGCGCCATTCGCCGTACTCCACCGTGTCGGGCAGCATGGACCAGAATGTGAGCGCGAGCCCGAGCGAACAGACCATCATGTAGACGAGAAATCCGGTCATCAGCGCCGGGGAGTGCACGTCGGTCAATGCAAAGAAAGCCAGTCCGATCAGGCCCCAGGCGGTGGCCGTGAACCATACGAGGCGTTTGCCGATGAAGCGGGTCACGACGACCCAAGCCGGAATCATCAGCAGTCCCGACACAGCACTCGCCGACAATGCGGTGTGCGAAGCGGCTTCGTCGTTCAGGTAGTACTTGAAGTAGTACAAGATCGACTTACCCAGTACCGTGGAGCAGACCACGGCGGCGATGATTCCTGCCGCGACCGCCCAGAAGGCGCGGTTGTCGCGCATTGCGCGCCAGTAATCTGCGGGCCGCGGCGCCGGCTCGGCCCACTGGGAGTGCTCCGGCTCTCGCGTCGTCAGAAACACCAGAGGAAAGATCGCTGTCGCAAGCAAGGCCAACACGCCTGCCGCGAGAAAGAAACCGCGCGCACTATTTCCTCTTCCGAACGCGGCAACCATCGGCTGCGTTGTGACCGCAACCGTGATACCGGCAAGAGTAGCAAACATGATTCGGAATCCCGCAATGGTGGAGCGCTCGTCCGAGCTCGATGTGATGCGCGCGCTGAGGGCGGTGTAGGGAATGGTGAGCGCCGTGTAACACGTGCGGAACACCATGTGTGCAGCCAGCATCCAGGCTACGAGCCACGCGCCACTCAGGTTGGGTTTCCAGTAGAGAAACCCGAAAGACAGAGCCAGAGGCAGCGCCCCAAAGAGCAGATAGGGACGGTAGCGACCCCATCGCGAGCGCGTCCGGTCCGCAAGCGCCCCCATGACGGGGTCGATCGTGCCATCCCAGATGGAGGCAACCATGTAGATCAGTCCGGCCGTGCCGGCCGAGAGGCCAACCGCGTCGGTGTAGTAAAAGAGCAGGAACAGCGAAACGCTCTGCCAATACAGGTTGCAGGCGTAATCGCCAACGGCGAATCCCAGCTTGCGTCCCAGACTGAGTTTGCTCGGCTCGCCGGTCGCAGGCGCCTTGGGCGCAACACCAGCCTGACCACCCGCCCACTCCTGCGTCATCTCGCTCGCTTGCGTCGATACGGCAATCACCACGTCAGCGTGCCTCCCAACGGATCTGCAGATAATCAAGCCGCTGCCTGTCGAGGTTCTGACGCGCGACAGGCCCCCGGCCAGTGAACTCGAGAAGATCGTTTGTCTGCGGGGAGTACCCGGGCCAAACAGGTCGGCCCCCACCGTTCGGATCGCCACTGCGCGCGAACGAGATCCAGTAGTCACTCAGCTCGCGTGCCGTCTGGCGGTCCTGGTCTGACGCCTCTTCGTAAGCAACTCCGATCGTGTCGAAAACGAACGGAACTTCGGACGCATGAGTTGCCCCGGCCTGCTTCGCGCGTTTCGCCTCAGGCACGTAGGAAAAGCGATATAGCCAAGCGGGTGATCCGTTCTGTGCCATCGTGCGTGCAAAGAACCGCGCCGGCTCCGCGAAAAACAGATCGTTGATGAGATACTTGTCGAGTTCGGCGTGGCCACCGTTGGGATCGTAGATCTTCGTGACCTCGGCCTGCGCGTCACCGAAGGCTTCGAGCGCAGTCTTCGTAAACCGGCCAATCATCGGCAGCAGTGTCAGCTCGTAGTTGTTAGAACCGATCAGGTAGGGGACCTTCGCCTGCTTTCCCTGCGCAAACGCGCGGATGACGTCAGTCGGCACGAGCGCGCCGTCAACGATAGCCCCCGAAAACGTCTCGGCCTGCTGGTTGATCATGCTCAACCAACCGAGCACCTTGCTGGCGGGAATCGCGCGCAACGTCCCAGCATCGTCTGTCTTTACACCGGCTTCCTCGGCAAAGGCCTTCGCGCTCGCCACGGCGGAAGGCTTACCGCGTCGCTCTTGCGAAAGGAGCGCCCAATCATCGCGGCCGCCGCCGGACTCGATGATCGCCTTGTGGAACAGCCCCTGCGCTGCAGGGCAGACCAACAGTGCATTGACCGAGGCGCCGCCCGCGGATTCTCCCCAGAGGGTCACGTTGCCGGGATCGCCTCCGAACGCCGCGATGTTCCTTCGCACCCACTTGAGCAGGGCGATCTGGTCCATGAGACCGTAGTTGCCGACAGGCTCGTTACCGGCTTCGCGCATCAGTGCCGGATGCGCGAAGAAGCCAAACCGGCCGAGGCGGTAGTTGAACGTAACCACGACGACGCCGCGTTGGGCGAGATTCACCGCGTCATAAACTAACGAGGTGCCCGAGCCCTGCACGAAGCCACCGCCGTGAATCCAGACCATGACGGGAAGCGCGGACGACGGCTTCGCGGCGGGAGCCCAGACGTTCACTACCAAGCAGTCTTCACTCTTGGGTTGATCCGAAGGTGCGCTGTCGAACGGCAGCCGGTTCTGCATGCAGTCGTTGCCGTAAGCGTTCGCAACACGAACGTCGGACCAAGGCTTTACCGGTTGAGGAGGACGCCAGCGCAACAGACCCACCGGGGGAGCGGCGTACGGCACGCCTCTGAACACCGCGACGGAATCGACAACCACGCCCCTCAGGTGCCCGGAGTCGATTCCAACATCGACGGGCGTGCCGGTGAGCGCGGTGAGGGACGACGAGCCGCCACAGCCAGTGCACATCGCGGCGAGTCCCACAACAGCTATCCATCGATATGGCAAGCGCACGAGTCTCCTCCCTGGGACTGGCGGTGGAACACGCGTTCCACGGTCACGGTGTGCTCACCCGGCTTGCAAGCGGTCACATGGATCAAGCCCCCGCCGAGACGTTGCACCGTGCACCCCGGTGCGTCCACATGAAATCCTGTCGTGAAATGCGCCGGGGGCACAAAGATCTCCGTCGGCGCGCAAACAGTTGGATCCGCGTCGAAGACCAGACTGAAGCAGCCTTTAACCGCGTCGAATGCGAAGGAGCGCGGCTCGCCCTGCACGGCCCGAGCGTACGGGCGGGAAAATCCCGCGACGGCACGCCCGCCGCTGTCCGGATCGCCCGGTGAAGTCGCCTGGTCGCGGCTGTAGATGGACAGGTCCTCCTGGTTCCACCCGTCCCCTATTGCGGGGTCGTTGCGATTGGAGGCCGTATAGTTCCATTGCGTACAACTCAACAGAAGCCGGTCCATGGCCTCGTACATCAGCGATTGCGCCGAAACGTGCTTCGCCCACGGCGCATCCGATTTATCGCCCGATGTCCAGGCCGTGTAAGCCGCGCCGTGGTCGAGATCGAAGGGAATGCCGAACTCACCGATCAGCGTCGGTGTTCCTGAAGAGCCCAGGTGGCGCGTGGCCTGCTCGACTCGCGCTAGCTGCGACACGTAGCGCGTCACATGCTCCTCACGGTCGACGGGGCATTCGAAGGTCTTGCTGCCGAGAATCCCCATGTCATACCAGTGATTCGCGTTCACGCAGCGCTCCGGCATGTCGCCGGGAAAGTCCCGCCCGAGGAATGGTCGGAACGGATTGATCTCGGCGAACAGCAGCCAATCCGCGCGGACGGCGCGAATCGTGCGCGCCACGCGTTGAAAGAACGGCAGCAGATAGTCTCGCTCCACATCCACGACGCGATCGCCGACGCGAGTGAAGTAGTCTGGGCGCAATGCGTGGGCGCCACCAGTCAGGCCGTACGCGCCCGCCGCCTCGAAAGGACACGTGACCCCGGGCTTCCAGATCGACACACCTTGCGGGTTCCACAACTCCACGCCACGACGAACCATGCGGCGAAGCTGCGTGTCAAATTCGTACATCGGCAGCTCGCACGGAATCCCGCGCGCCAGCAGCAGAGCGCTCAAAGGACTGATTGCCGGCCCCGTCCTCACCGGCTCGGGACGAGCTACACTCTGCGTCTCGTGCCGGTAGTTGAGTTCCTGACCGAGCCAACCGTACGAAGGCTCATTGAGTGTGTCGAAGCCCATCACGTGCGGCATGTCGGCCACTCGCAGCGCCACCTGCCTCATCGTCGCGAGATAGCTGTCCTGAAGAAATTCCTGGACGTTCCGGCCGTGTACCCGGTGCGTCGGCGCCATGTCTCGCCCGGCGAGAAAGAATGTCCACATCAGACCATTCGCCGCAAGCCGGTAGTTACGGCTCCAGCTCATCTGCGGATAGTTATCCTCCTGACGTCCACCGCGCGCATAGTCGTAGCGGTATTGCATGATGTGCGCGGCGCCGGCAGCGTGGAATTTCGTGAAGTCCAGTCCGCACTCCTCGAAGGTCCAACCGGGCGCGCCGCATCCGCCGGACATGCGACTCCAGGCGTCCTGATGGAAGTCCACCAACACGTAAAACCCGTGGTCGCCCGCTCGTTTGCAGACTTGCGCGTAGTAGTCGAGATAGGCCTCATCATATTCGCCCGGCCCGGCGTGCTCGATGGACTCCCACGTCGTCAGTAAGCGCAGACAGTTGAAACCCCAGCGCGACAGTCGACTGAAATGCTCATCCGCGTCCTCCATCGAGAAAGGGCGCCCTATGAACGACTCTGAGCGGTGGTTGGAGAAATCTGTCGGCCGATCCGTGCCGCCGCCGGGAAACGGCAGCTTGGAGTCACCCCCGAGGTTCACGCCCCTGAGGATCACAGAGCGCCCCGCCTGATCGATGAACCAGCGTCGGCGAATGTCGAGCTTCGAGAGACTCATGGCGATACTTTGCGCGGACCCTTCATGCCGACTCCTCAGAAGGAAACATCGACCGAAACACCCACGACGCGCTGGGCCTCGTATGGAATGAATTGGCTGTAGTTGCGTGGAGCGGCCCCGAGCGGTGTTGGGAAGATCACGGCGGCGTAGTGTCGATCCGTAAGGTTTTTGCCGAACACAGCCAGCTTCCAGAGCCCGTTCTGCCCTGACACGCCTAGCGAGGCGTTCAGGAGCGTGAGGCCTGCGGCTATCGTGTTGGGATCGTTGGGGAATGCGATGCCCATTTTTGAGCGGTAACTGGCGCCGAGATCCACAAACAGGGCCGCCGATGGAGAAAACATCTGCGTCTGATAGTGCGAGCCCAGATTCGCGCTCCAATCCGGCGAGAACGGCGTCCGCTGATCGGTAAGATTCTGTGCGCCGTTCACGCAGCCCTGCGCTACCGTCTGACCGGTGTAGCACGACGCGTTGGCGAATGACCCCCACCGCGCATCCACGTAGGCCGCGTTACCGATCAGCGTCAGATCGATGTCTTTGAGCGGGCGGGACGTGAGATCCAGCTCGACGCCGCGGGTACTTGCCTGGCCGTTGGTAATCCGGAAGACCGTGGGACCAAGCAGGGGATCTTGCGCAGAGACCTGATAGTCCTTCACATCGGTCTTGAACGCTGTGACATTGAACACGAGCCGCTGCTGCAGCCAGGTGGTGCGCAGGCCAATCTCGTAGTTGGTGGGCTTCTCGGGCCGCACGTCTGGCAGCGTGGCGATGCCAATGTTCGTGTCGTAACCGCCGCCTTTGTATCCACGTGTGACCGTAGCGAAAGTCATCACTTCAGGCGTGAGATCGTATTGCAGGCCGGTACGCCACAGCAGGGCATCATCCGTCTTCGAGGCAGTGGCCACGGGCGCCGTGAGGTTCCGCAGGGGGTCCGCGAGAATTTTGCGCGCTCGATCCTTCTCCTCCAGCGCGCGGGCCCCGAGAATGAGGCGCAGTTGCTTCGTGAAGTTGAGATTGGCCTGGCCGAAGACCGCCATGTTGCGGGTGCCGGTCTCGTTGCGGACGACCTTGTTGTAGAACGGCAATGGGATGGTCGGGAAGCGCTGCGTCGAAACGGACGTGACACTGCTGTCGAAGTAGAACAGCCCAGCCACGTAGTCGACGAAGCCACCGGTGGGTGACGTCAGACGCAGCTCCTGCGTCCGTTGGTGTTGTTCGAAGTCCGAGGAGTTCAAGTCGAGGATATTCAGCGGGCTCGAGTCTGAATCCAGTCCATCGCTGTCGGACCAGGTGCGCCACGCCGTGATCGATGTAAGCGAGTAGCCGCCACCGAGATCGTAGTCCGCCTGCGCGGAGGCGCCGTAGCTTTGAGTCCTGGAGAACACGTCACCGTCGATGTTCTGCTTCAAGTTATCCGGCCCGGGGACAATTCCCGCGAGGAGGCTCAACTGCTCCATGGGCGACGGCGGCCGTCCGCCAGCGCTGAGCAAGGTCCAGATGCAGCAGTTCGCATTGCGCTTCCACCAATCTGCGATGAGCAGGACGTTCAGACGGTCGTGGGGGGTGAGCTGCAGCTTGCCGCGGAAGCCGAAATCGTCGCGATCATTCAGCTTGCGGCCATCGTGAACGTTGTCCACGTAGCCGTCGCGCTTGTTCAGCCGCCCCGAAAGCGAATATCGGACGGTATCGGTAATCGGACCGGAAAGGCGCAGACTCGCCTTGCGCTCGTTGTCTGGCCCTGCCCAACTTACATTCGCGTCAGTCACGAAGGTATCGGATGGCATACGCGTGACGACGTTGATCACTCCCGCGGAGGCATTCTTGCCAAACAGCGTGCCCTGCGGCCCACGCAGCACCTCCAGCCGCTCGATGTCCGGCAGATCAGTCAACGAGGCGCCAGCCTGGCCCAACACGACGCCGTCCAGCACGTACCCGACGCTGCCCTCGATGGATTCGGAAGCGAAGGAGCTCGTGCCGACACCCCGTATGAAGAAGCCGAAGTTGCGCGGCCCGGCGGAGTTCGTCAGCGTGACGCCGGGGACGAGATACTGAATGTCGGTCGTCTCGTTGAAGTTGTAGGCCGCGAGCGTTTGTGCAGAGACCACAGCGAGCGACAGCGGCACTTCCTGCAAATGCTCCTCGCGCTTCTGTGCCGTGACAACGACCTCCGTCAAAAGGGTCGGCTCTTCCTTTGTCGGCGCCGAGGGCACCTGAGCCCCAACGCTGGCCGCGCTGACCAAAGCCACCCATGCAATCGAACCAGTCCGCAGGCGACAGCAGGTAAACCGCTGACTCACAGTCATTACGCCCCCTCCCAACCACGTTTCGATCTGTTTTATAGAACCTGATCCATTTCTACCGAAAATATCTAATTTGTCAACAATAGATAACGCCTATCTGCCGGCACTGATGCAACCATCCTGCGGATTTTTCCGAATATTTAGACAATTTTTGGCGCAACGGGCCGGTTTTACATGCGTAAATTTTATATCTATTTTTGCAAATTACGTTTTATTTGATATTGTTATCCGCCGAATCGGCCAAACGCTGCAGACTCATGAACACCGCCGCCCACACCGAGCCCACTCAACATCCGCTCAGCCACAACTTCTCCTGGCGAGACCCTGAGCCCGGGCGGCGTCGGCGACTGACCGACGAGCAGGCGCGCGCCTTCAGCGCGCGCGGCTTCTTCCTGTTAGAGCAGGCGTTTTCCCCGACAGAGATCGCTGACGTCATTGCGGCCATCGATCCGCTGGAGCAGGCCTACGAGCGCTACGTCAGCGAGCAACAGGGCGGCCACTACCGCCTCAGCTCTTCCGGCACGATCACCTTCACGGCGCATCTCGTGCGCTTCTCTCCGGTGCTGAAGAATTTCGCGGCCCACCCGGCCCTCAAGGACGTCTGTCACGACCTGATCGGCGATGACGTGCGGCTTTACTGGGATCAATCGGTTTACAAGAAAACCGGCAAGGTGCAGGAGTTTCCCTGGCACCAGGACAACGGCTACACGTTCGTAGAGCCTCAGCAATACCTGACGTTCTGGATTCCGCTCGTGGACGTGGACGAAGAGAACGGCTGCCCGTGGATTGCGCCTGGGCTGCACCGGCTGGGCACGCTCACTCATTGGCAGACGGAGCTCGGCCTGCAGTGCCTGGGGCGCGCGCCCAATCCAGTACCGGTTCCGGCCCGAGCGGGGGACGCGATCATCTTCTCTTCGTTGACCCCGCATCGAACCGGTCCGAACCTCAAGAGCGGTACGGTACGTAAGGCGTACATCCTGCAGTACGCACCGGACGGGGCTTGCTCCATCACAGCGAGCGGCGAGCGCATTCCGCAGAATGACCCTGAGCGACAATTCAGCATCTTGGACGGGGGCCGCTGAATGAATTCGGACATGACTCTCGAAGCCTTCCGTTCCGAAACACGCACGTGGCTGGAAGCGAACTGTCCGCAGGAAATGCGTCAGCCATGGAAGGGTGATGAGGACGCTTGTTGGGGAGGGCGTAAGTGGGTCTTCCGATCCGATGCCGAACGACTGTGGCTCGAGCGAATGGCCCACAGAGGCTGGACGGCGCCCGAGTGGCCGCGTGAGTATGGCGGCGGTGGGCTCTCACGCGAGCAGGCCAAGATTCTGCGCCAGGAACTGGCCAGGCTGCGTTGCTGGCCACCGCTATCGAGCTTCGGTATCTGGATGCTCGGCCCCGCGCTGCTGAAATACGGTTCCGAAGAGCAACGGCGTGAGCACCTGCCGCCGATCACGCGTGGAGAGATCCGCTGGTGTCAGGGCTACTCCGAGCCCAACGCGGGCTCCGACCTCGCTAACTTGCAGACCCGGGCGGAGGACCGCGGCGATCACTTTCTCGTCAGCGGTCAGAAGATCTGGACGTCATACGCCGACGCGGCCGACTGGATCTTCTGCCTGGTGCGCACCGATCCGGCCGCGACCAAGCACACCGGCATCAGCTTCCTCATATTCGACATGCGGACGCCCGGCGTCTCCACGAAACCCATCACGCTGATCTCAGGCAAGTCACCCTTCTGCGAGACATTCTTCGACAACGTGCGTGTGCCGAAGACCGGCCTCGTCGGCGTACTCAACCAGGGTTGGGATGTAGCCAAATACCTGCTCACACATGAACGCCAGATGCTCGGCACTCTGGGCGCGGACGCATCCGCGCAACCGCTGGGTCAACTCGCCGCGCGCACGCTCGGTACGCAAAATGGCATGCTGACAGACTCGATGTTGCGCACCCAGATCGCTACCCTCGAGGTCGATACAATCGCGTTTCAACTCGCGATGGAGCGCACGGGCGACCTTGCGAAGGTGCGGCAAGCCAACCCCTCCCTATCGTCGGTGCTCAAATACTACGGCGCGGAGCTGAACAAACGCCGCTACGAACTGCTGATGGCCGCGGGTGGCTCGGACGCGCTCGAATGGCAAGGTGAGCGCTCGCAGGACGGCGCCCTGGCGCGCGCCTGGTTGCGGACCAAGGGCAACTCGATCGAGGGCGGAACCAGCGAAATCCAGCTCAACATCATCGCAAAACGCATTCTCGCCCTGCCCACGACTTGAATCGAGACCACCGATGCCCCTCGTACTGACTGAAGAACAAACCATGCTTCGTGACAGTGTACGAGGCTTCCTGCACGAGAATGCGTCCGTGCAACAGCTCCGCCACCTGCGCGACAGCAGAGATTCGCACGGCTTTTCCACTGACGTGTGGAAATCCTTCGTCGAGCTGGGATTCGCCGGCATCCTGCTGCCGGAATCGTTCGGCGGCCTTGGTCTCGGCTTCGTCGAAGCGGGCGTGGTGATGGAGGAGCTCGGCCGAAACTTAAGCCCCTCGCCGTTTCTTTCGACGGCGGTTCTCGCCACGACCGCGCTCGTGCGCGGCGGCTCAGAGGCCCACAAAGCGCAATACTTGCCAGGAATCGCGCGCGGGACTGTGATCGCGGCCCTCGCGGTGGACGAGACTGCCAAGCACGGTGCGCACCGAATCACCCTGCGAGCGGACCGTCGCGGCGACGGCTTTCGCCTCAACGGTACCAAAACCTTTGTCGTGGACGGCCACGTCGCGGATCTGCTCATCGTTGCCGCGCGGACATCTGGCGCGGCTGGGGACAGCGGCGGCCTCACCTTGTTTCTTGTCGATCCGACAACGAGCGGTGTCAAAACCGAACGGACCGTCATGGTGGATAGCCGCAACGCCGCGCGGCTCAGCTTCGAGAACGTCCCGGTGAGCGCAGAAGCTGTTCTAGGCGAAGTCGACGGCGGCTTTGGTCTGTTGGAGGCCGTGCTGAACGTCGGCCGGGCCGCCGTAGCGTCGGAGCTAGTCGGCCTGAGTGAGGAAGCGTTCGTGCGCACCGTCTCGTATCTCGGTCAACGTAAGCAATTCGGTCGTTTGATCGGCGAGTTTCAAGCCCTTCAACACCGTGCGGCTCATCTCTACAGCGAGCTGGAAATCACGCGCGCGGCGGTGCTAAAAGCTTTGCAGGTACTGGACACCGCTTTCGATGCAGCCGCCCCGATCGTCGCGGTCGCCAAGGCAAGAGCGGGCGCAACGGCGACGCTGGCCGTGCAGGAGAGCGTACAGATGCACGGTGGTATCGGAATGACCGACGAATTCGACATCGGCTTTTTCATGAAGCGCGCCCGCGTCGGGCAGGAGCTCTTCGGGGATGCCAATTTCCACACCGATCGCCTGGCTCGACTCAGCGGATACTGAACCAAAACGGAGATCGATCGGTGTCAGACACACATCGTCCCTGGCCCGTACTCTCGCTGGCTCACGCCCACGCCGCCATGACGCGGCCGGGTTCGCCTTTCGAAATGGACAACGTTGAAATCCGCGGCGTCCGAACGCGCGTGTGGAAATACTCCCCACCCACACTACGTGAGATGTTTCTCGCCGGGCGCGCCCACGGCGAGAGGGCATTCCTCGTCCACGAAAACGAGCGCATCACCTTCGAGGCCTTCGCACGCGCAACTGTCGTACTCGCGAACGAGCTTATTGCGCGAGGCGTTCGCAAGGGCGATCGAGTCGCGATAGTCACACGTAACCTTCCAGAGTTTCCCGTCGCATTTTTTGCCACAACGCTCATCGGCGCAATCGCTGCGCCGCTGAACGCATGGTGGACAGGACCGGAGTTGGAATACGGTCTGTTGGACTGCGGAGCGAAGATCGCGATCGTGGATGCCGAACGGCTGGCGCGGCTATCCGCTCATCTTACGAACTGTCCGGCGCTGGAGAAGGTGTACGTTTGCCGCGGCACAGACTGCTCAGCCGACGCGCGCATCGTACCGCTCGAGGGAGTGATCGGACCGCCAGACGCATGGAACGATCTGCCGGCCCACCCGATGCCGGCCGCAGATCTGAATCCCGACGACGACGCGACGATCTTCTATACGTCAGGCACCACCGGACAACCACGCGGAGCACTGGGTACTCACCGCAACAACACCTCGAACGTCATGGCGCTGAGCTTCTCCGTGACTCGGGCCTTCGTCCGGCGGGGCGAGTCGCCGCCGCAGCCGGATCCGACAGCTCCCCAGAAGTCCTCCCTGATCGCAATTCCGTTTTTTCACGTTACGGGTTGTCAGGCCATTCTGTATTCCGCGCTGTTCTTCGGTGCCAAGCTGGTGCTGATGCGACGTTGGGAACCGGAGCTCGCGATGGCTCTGATAGAGCGCGAGCGCTGCAACGGTGTCACCGGCGTTCCGACTACCGCGTGGCAGTTGCTCGAGCATCCGGCACGTGCCCAGTACGATTTGTCTTCTCTCGAGGGAATCGCCTACGGCGGAGCACCCGCGTCACCCGAGTTGGTGCGTCGGCTGAAGAAGGCATTTCCGAAGTTGGAACCCGGCAGCGGTTGGGGAATGACGGAAACGTCGGCCGTATTCACACACCATGTCAGCGAGGACTACGAGAACCGGCCGGACAGTTGCGGCCCGCCGGTACCCGTTTGCGATCTGAAGATCGTGGGCCCGGACGGCGCAACATTGCCTGTCGGCCAGGTCGGCGAGTTGTGGGCAAAGGGCCCCAATGTCGTGCAGGGGTATTGGAACAATCCGACGGCAACGGCCGAAACCTTCGTGGACGGATGGCTCAAGACGGGCGATCTGGCGCGGCTCGACGAGGAGGGTTTCTGCTACATCCTGGATCGTGCCAAGGACATGCTCATCCGCGGTGGCGAGAACATCTACTGCGCGCAGGTGGAGAACGCGCTATATGAGCACGCGGCGGTCATGGACGCAGCACTGGTGTCAATCCCACACAGAACGTTGGGAGAGGAAGCCGGAGCTGTCGTCACCCTGAAGCCCGGCTCAACCGCCAGCGAGCAGGAGCTCAAGGAATTCGTGGCGAAACGTCTCGCTGCCTTCAAAGTTCCGGCGCGGATCCTCTTCTGGCCGGAACCGCTGCCGCGCAATGCGAACGGCAAGATTCTCAAGAGCGAGCTGAGGAAACTATTTGCTTGAGGCCGTTGCCTGGAGCGCACCGTTGCGGTGAACCGACTCGCGTGGCCACGGCGGCATCACCTGGTGGACACAGGGGCTCAAGCCATTGAGGCGCGGGAGCGGCGTGACTTGCGCGCCACGCGTCGTTTCGTTTCGGCCGGGCGGGTACGCCGCGCCCCGCCCTCCGCCGGGCTCGGCGCGCCTTTGTCACCGTGCCCGAGCCTCTCGATGATCGACTTCCCCATGGGCGTGCTGACCGCGAAATAGCGATCGATGAGGGATTGCAGGCGTTCCGCGTCGCGCGCGATCAGGGCATCGACGATTTCGCGATGCTCGGAGTGGTGATCGCGATCCCGGTCGCTGGAGAGGTCCGCGAACAGGTTGATGTAACGCTCCAACCGATCCGCAATGTTGCCGACGACGTTGAGGAGCAGCCGTGAGCCGCAACCGGATAGCAGTGCGGAGTGCAGGTCCCGGTAAGCCTGCTGCCACAACTCGCGCTCCAGATCGCCCCGGTGCAGCACCTTTTGTACTTTCAGCGAGCGGTGCAGGGCTACGACGACCCGCTCCTCCCACGCGTCTTCGCCCTGCTCCATCGCCATCGCTAACGCCATCCGGTAGATCCGCTGATACACGTCAATGGCATCGTTGTAGTCGGCGAGAGAAACGGGCGCCACACGATACCCCTTCTGGTACTCGTGCACGATGAGGCCGCTCGAGGAGAGCCGCAGAATGGCCTCCCGCACCGGGCTATGCCCGATGTTATAGAACTTTGTCAGGTGCTCCACCTTCAGCCGCTCCGACGGAGCGAACACTCCGCGGACGATGTCGCGCCTGAGCCAGTACGTCATCGCCCGGGTCGGATTCTTCTCGGAATCGACGGGCGCGGAATCTCCGGGCCAGATGAAGCTTGCAACTGAAGGGATCTGAGTAGGCACGATGGCGAAGGCTCTGGTGCTCGTGAGTCGACAACCCGTCGCCGGACAAATTCGATCTAAACCGGGGCAAATTGCCAGGCTGGGTGGATATGGGGATATTATATAAATCTTTTCCAAGCCTAGCAGATTATCGGGCCGGCAAGGAATTGTCGCAGCGCACGTTGGAAACGCGCTTGGCTTCCGCGACGGCGGACCGGCAAATTTGCCCGGGAGTACAATCGACGCCGGCGACCCGCTACCCATGGCAAAAAATACGATGCCAATGACTGCTGTTTGCATGGCTGCTTCGTTCACGGGTCTCGGCTGCGCGATTATTTTTTTGATGGTAGCCAAGATCATCAGCTTCGAGTTGGGTCTGCTGATGCTTGTTGCATCAGTGGCCCTGCATCTGGGATTCGGGATTCTGATTGCGGTCTATCGCTTGATTGGCAAGCTGGAATGAGTGCCATCTCCGGCGGTTTCTTTTCCAGCATCTGCTAAGGTGCCGTGGCCTTCATACAGACGGGGCTTCGATGCATGGATATCGTCATTCCAAACGCTACGTCGATCGGTGTCTTTGCCGTGGCGGCGATCCTGTTGCTTCTGACACCGGGCCCAGCCGTTCTCTACGTCGTCTCGCGCAGCGTTGAACAAGGTCGCATAGCCGGACTCGCCTCGGTTTGCGGTATTACAACGGGAACGCTTGTACATGTGCTGGCAGCGTCGCTCGGACTTTCGGCGCTGCTCGCCTCCTCAGCGCTCGCCTTTGCGGCCGTCAAATATGCGGGCGCCGGTTATCTGATCTATATCGGAGTGCGACGCATTCTCAGCCGGACGGACACGCCGGCCACGCAGTTGGAGCTGCCGCGGCGGACTCTGGGGCGGCTCTATCGCGATGGTTTCGTCGTCAATCTGCTGAATCCGAAGACGGCGTTGTTCTTCTTGGCGTTCCTGCCGCAATTCGTCAATCCCTCGCGCGGCGCAGTTGCGTTCCAGATCGCCTTCCTCGGCCTACTGTTCACATTGATGGGACTGATGAGTGATGGTCTATATGCGTTGGTCGCCGGCACAGCTGGGCGATGGGTCAAGCGCAAAAGTCATTACTTGCGCTGGGAACGTTACGTCACCGGCGGCGTGTTCATCGGCCTCGGCGTGACCGCCGCCTTTGCCGGCAACGGGCGCAAGTAGGGATACCCGCCCGTCCTGGACCTGGGCCCGATCCCAGGCCCAGGTCCCGATCGAAGACTAAAGTCCGAGGGCCGACAGGAACCGCGTCGTAAATCCGAGCCTGCCCGCCTGACCATAGCTGTTGCAGGTTGGGGACGCCCAGGTCTGCGTGCAGTCATTGTCCCGATCAAACGACCAGAAATGCACACCGGCTATCCCCTTCGTCTTCGCGTAAGACGACAGGGTGCCGATATCGGCAAGCGTGAACGTCTCGCCCTGTGTGTCATTTCCGCCGATCATCGGCGTGATCTCGATCTGGTTGTAGGGCACTGCCCAATTGCCATGCAGATCTTCGGATGCTGCGATGGCTGACTGACCCATCTCGCACACGCCGCCGACAACCGTGCAGTTGCTCGGAATGGCACTGCCGTAATCCATGGCCATCAGGTTGACCGTGTACTTGGTCAAACCCGCGCTCCTGATCGCGTTCATCACCGTAACACCGATGGAGCCCAGGCTCTGCGGCGCATTGCCACCAAGGGTTGCCAGCGTGAAGCTGAAGCGCAGATTGGGATGGTTTCTCTCCGCGACGATCACCCTCTGGATGAGGTTGTTGATCACGCTCTGGCTCTGACCTGCCTCGATGTCAAAATCGACACCCAGCATGTTGGTGGAGAGGTATGTCTGGATGAACCTCTCGAATCCGCTGTCCGTACCGCAGGTGAACGAGCCCGCTGCTCCACCCGTGGAGATGACGTAGCTTTTGCCTGAACTGACGAAGTTCTGTACGTTGGCGCCTGCAACTGCTGCAGCGCTCAATCCGCCCCAGTTCTCGCTCCCGCACTCTCCTGTCGCGAATGCCCACGTCACCGTCTTCAGATTGGTCGGCATTACGTTCAACAACGGTGTGAGCGCTCCAGTCACCGCCGTGCTGATCACGTTGGTGTTCCAGTTCATACTGATCGAGATGTCCTTGTACGGACTGAAGATGAACCCGCTGGCCGTTCCGCCACCGCCACCGCCACCACCACCACCACCACCACCCCCGCCTCCTCCACCGCCTCCGCCACTCCCGCCGGTACAGGCGCCCAGCGAGGTCCACGGCTGGCCGGTGCCGACGCCGCCATTATGGGTCGCGGGATCGTCGCCCTGAGTCCACCAGTTTGCCTGGTAGTTGACGCTGTTCTCGCTGGACTGCCCGCCGGCCGTATACACAGTAGCCGCGCTCCAGGCGGTCGCGCACGTGGCGGCGAAAGCCGAGCCCCCCACTAACATGAACATCGAAGCCAACACGAGTTGGCAGTAGGTTATGACTAACATCCGTGACTTCATGGTTGGAATACTCCCTGATCCAGTTTGTACGCTCACCTGAAGCCGATTTGACCCTAAGTCACGCGACCGCGCAACGTCGCAAAAGTGGTCTGGTCCGTGGCACGGCGCGGCGCGCCGCTGGGCTGAACGCAAGCTGTTGAATCAACGCCGTCTCGCGCTCAGTGGTATGCATGGCCATGCTGGAAGCCAAGCGAAGTGGTATCCACGGCCAACGACAGGAACGGGGCGGCCCCCAATGTGCACAACCGGATTTGACGGCGTAAAATGGCTTCAAAGCGGCGAGCCCGATGACACGGAGGCGGCCTGGACAGTGAGGCACAGTTCCTCTCTACAGCGTAGCGTGGCGGGAGCGGTTTGTACCCTCCTGCTTCTGTTCGGAACCTGGTGGCCGATATCCGCCGCCGACGCGAATTCTTTAACCGCCATTTTCCTCGTCGCGAAAGGCGGCCTGTTCGAACCCAACTTCGCCAACTCGGTTGTGCTCGTAATGAACAACCTGGGTCCCGCCCCGGTCGGCATCATCATCAACAGGCCGACCCGGTTTCCTGTGTCGCAAGTCTTTCCAGACCTCGAGCGCCTCGCGCAATTACACGACAAAGTGTACTTCGGCGGACCCGTTGAGCTGGAAACCGTATGGTTTCTGTTTCGCGCCACCGCGCAGCCCAAGCATGCGATCCAGGCTTGTAAGGGCGTCTACTTGAGCGCGGACCGGAAGCTATTGATCCAACTGCTCGGCCGGGAGAAACCCATGGACGGCCTACGGATTTTCATTGGTCACGCGGGCTGGGCTCCGGGTCAGCTCGAGGCCGAAATCGCCCGCGGCGATTGGAGTCTTGAGCACGCTGAGTCGGACGCGATCTTCAACGGCAAATCCGAGCACCCTTGGCCCGCACCGCACGATCCAAAGGACGCCACTTGAAGCAAGGGACTGCGCAGCGCCCATTCCTGAGAATTGACCCTACGGCGCCCCAATCGTTTGGGTCGCCGGCTGTACATTCCAGCCGCGGACCGCAATCTTCGCGCAGCCTGCGCCGCCCTTCGGACAGATAATCTGAATCCGCTGCCGCTGCCCGGGGAGCAGCGTGATGTAGTTGTCACTGTAGTACACGGGCAAGGTGCGGTTACCCTGCTCATCGAGCGCAGTCAGTTTGATCTGCAGAGCCGCACGTTCGCCGCGATTCTCGAGATCCGCCGTCACGCTGCTCGCCTCGCCCTCAGATGCGGCGCGAGCGCTGATCTGAATGGGCTGCGCAGGAAGGTCATTCAAGCCCTTGTGGCTGGCATCATCGCGAGCCTGCCAGTACACGTTCTGCGACAGGCGAGCACCCGTTGAGTCCTCCAGAGTGAGCACGACCAATACGAGCCCTTCTCGCTGCAGAATCTGCGACAGGCCCAGCGGCGCGAGCGTCGTAACAGCGTTGGCGGCGGCATTGACCGGCTCGGAGCGCTGCGCCAGCACACGGTTGTCGAGCGACAATACACGAGTGCTCAGCCGCAGATTCTCGCGCCTCTGCAACGTAGTGTTGACGACGGCCAACGCAAAATCCGGAAGGTTCATTTGTGCGTGGACCGGCTCACACGCACTCTTGACCCCGTAATACGCCGCTGTAGTGTCGTAGTCGGAATCGTAGATCTGCCACATGTTGCTCGGCCACGACGGATGAGTCATCCACAGCAGCCGGGCACTGTTACGCGTCCACAAGTGAGCGAGAAAACCTTCGAACAGTGCGCGGTAGGTGACGTAATTCATCATCTGCGCCTTGCGCTCGAAATCCTCCAGACTACTGGGCTCGCCGAACTGCCTGGCCAGGGTGTTCATGAACGTAGCGACGTCACCATTACCCCCGAAGTGCCAATCGTGGTATGCGAGCGTGTCGCTGATGGGCCAGCGCTCCGCCGGGGGAAGCATGGCCTGCAACGACTCCAGGGTCGACAGGGACGGCGAGCCCACCTCGACCGAGAAGCCTTCTGCGAGGTGTGTGAAATACTCCTCCGGCGCACGGTAATTGTAGGGTCCGCTGACCTGAAGGTTCACACTGTTGGAGCTCCCTGTGTAGTACCTCGTGCCGTCCAGCGTTGCGGTCAGATCGGCCAGACCCTCATTGATGATCGGCTGCGGAACTCCCTCGTTGCGTCCAAACCAGACTGCAATGGAGGGATGATTGCGATAGCGCAGAATGACATCGCGGGCGTTGGCAAGGAATAGTTGCGGGTCCTGGGCCTCGAGCTGGAAGCCCTGCGTCGATTCCCAGAAGTCATTCAGGACCAGCAGCCCGTATTCGTCCGCCAGGTCATAGAACACCTCTTCCGTGTTCTGTCCCAGCCAGTTGCGGATGATGTTGAGATGAGCATCGCGGTGCAGCCGGAAATACGGCTCCAGCCGCTCGCGGTCGATGCGCTTGCGTGCATCATCCGTACCCCAGCTGCCGCCCCGGGCGGCAATGGGCACGCCGTTCACACGAATGACGAGGTAAGGCGCCAGCGATTCGGTCGCCACACTGCGCACGGCGGGCGAGGATTCTCCGGCCGGGGTGAGCGAAGCTGCCCAGCCCCCGGGTGTTTTCTTGATCGCCTCGTGACGGACATCCACGAGGCGCTCGGATCGCACATCGCCCTCCGTAGGATCGACTTCCACCCGGCGGAGCCGGCCCTCGTGATCGAACAGCGACAACTCGTACGTGAGCTGCCGGATGCCAAAGCGCAGCGTCTTCGTGTCCGACGGCGTCCCCGCACCAGCCTCTCCGAGCGAGGCGGCCTCCGAGACATCAATCGTGAGCGTATAGAGGTTGGGTTCACCGTACCCGTTCGGCCACCACAGGCGCGGATGGCGAAGGTGTAACTGCGGAAAGTCAGCCGACCCGAGCGTCAACTGCGAAACACCAGGCTGGAGGCTGAGCGACTTGCGCACGCTCACGCCTTCGAAACGGGCTTCGATCGTCGCCGGCACGGCAGTGGGTTGTTGGTTCCGGACGGGAATCGTGATCGACACATCCGCCTCATCCGTTCGCGGCAGCGGTAACCGTGTCTTCACCTGGGGATCCAGCAGCACCAGTCCCCCGGTGGCCCTGAGCTCCACGTCCTGCCAGATACCCGTGTTCCGATCCCGAATCCCGGGAATCCAGTCCCATCCTTCGGAGGCGATAAAGGTCGGGCCGTCGAGCGCCAGAGCGCCGCCATTCTCGCCCGGTCCGGCCGCGATCGACTCCTCATGCGCAATCCCAGGATGCGGCGGCGGCGAAATCCGCACGGCCAGCGAGTTGCGCCCGCCTGCGTGCAGAATGTCTGTGACATCGAACAGCCCACGTATGAACGCTCCACGGATCTCGCCCAACCGGACTGCGTTGAGCCAGACCTCAGCGCGATAGTTGATTCCCTTGAACAGCAGCCACAATTTCTTTCCCTTCAATGCGGGCGCCTCGAAACTGCTGCGGTACCAGTAATCCTGGCGGCTGAGCGCCTCGGGAATCGCCAGATTGTTCAGTCCGTAGTAGGGGTCCGGATATACACCCCTCTCGATCAGGGTCGTCAGCACCGTCCCCGGAACCACTGCCGGATACCAACTCTCATCCTGGTAACCGGGCGTTGAGAGTTTGGAACCATCCTGTGGGACGTGCGACGCCTCCGCCAACCGCCAGGCCCCAATCGTCCAGACACCGGCGGTGGCGGGCCGGAGTGCAATGTTCGATGTAGGCTTTACGGGCAGCGCTACCGGCCGCCCTGGAGGCGTCTTCGCACGCGGCAAAGTCCAGGGATCCTGCGGGACCTGCAGACCGCGCCAGGCATGTTCCTGGAATGGCCAACCCGCTCCAACCTGCTCGAACACGATCAGATTGAAGTCGGGCCTGGCGCTCGACAGAGCGCGAATCCCGGAGGCAGACAGCGCCGTGTCCTGCACCTGAAACTGCGCCAGGGAACCCCCGAAATGCCCGTTGGGCGGCATCGCCGGTGCGAGCTGCAGGACCGGCGCCGTGGTGTTGGTAGCGAGCGTCCTGGATGCGACCTCCTCGCCGTCCAGGAACAGATGAACCGTCTTGCCATCGTATGTCGCGGCCACCGCATGCCAGCTGTCCGCGGCCACCACGCGCCGACTCGTCACGGGGTCTGCACCGCCGGATGAGAACTCGGGCCGTCCGTCCCGCAGTTGCAGACAGCGGCACGCCTGCGCCGGATCGCCGATCGAGGCGAGCACGACAACTCCGGGCTGTTGGAACGCGGGCCGCAGCCAGCCCGTCATGGACCACGGCGCGCCCGGATTCAGCAGCGGCGCATCTGCCTTCAAAGGCCTCGAAATGCCCGTCCCACCTGCGAGGAACGAGGCGTTGTACGGACCCAGGTTGCGCGCGGGATCGTCTGCCGCGCATACCGGCGCGGCCACGAAAGAGGCCTGCGCGGCAATGCACAGGGCGAGAACACGCCACGTTTTGAGCACGTTAGAGTTAAGCACAGAATCTGACTCCGGGATGAGTCGGCTTGCAGGCGCTGGTTCAGGCGCGCGGCCAGATCATCGACGGGCCGCGCGCCGGGCATGTTTGACCCCGGGATGAGACATGTTGATACCCCCCCGTTACTGAACAAATAGCCGTTTAGGGCCGAAAGCGCAGTAGGGAGAGCTTCGCAGCGCCATGTAATCGTTGTCAATACTTATTTTAATTTACATTATTGGCGGGTCAGGTGCTGGGGCCACCTTCACGGGATCGATCTTCGAGTAGAACGGCATGAGCCAGAAGAAGGCGAAATAGAACACGGTGAAGATTCGCGTCACGATGACGTATTTGCCTTCGGCCGGCTGGAGGCCCAGATAGCCTAACGCCAGGAAGGAGATGGCGAATAGCGTCAGGGCAACACGTGAGAGCCATCCCTTGTAGCGGATTGACCTCACCGACGAACGATCGAGCCACGGCAGGAACAGGAATGACACGACAGCCAACAGCATCAGCAGTGCACCCAGGCGTTGATCGGGAACGGCGCGAAGAATGGCGTAGAAAGGCGTGAAGTACCAAACCGGGGCGATATGCTCCGGAGTCGATGCAGCGTTGGCTGGCTCGAAGTTCTCCGCTTCCAGGAATATTCCGCCGAAGGTCGGAACGAAGAAGACGATAGCGGCAAACACCGCCAGGAACACCAACACGCTGAGTAAATCCTTGACGGTGTAGTAAGGATGAAACGGAATACCGTCCAGCGGCTTCCCATCGGCGCCCGGTTTGTCCTTGATCTCCACACCGTCGGGGTTGTTTGAGCCCGTAGCACGCAGGGCAACGAGGTGCAACGCCACCAGGAGCGTCAGGGCGAGCGGAACGGCGATGACATGTAGCGAGAAAAATCTACCGAGCGCGGGCTCGGAGATTCCGTAATCGCCTCGGATCCAATCGACCAGACCCGGGCCGATGGCGGGTATCGTGCCGAAAAGGCTCACGATGACCTGCGCGCCCCAGTACGACATGTTGCCCCAGGGCAAGACGTAGCCCATGAAAGCCTCCGCCATCATCGCGAAGTACACGAGCATCCCGAGGATCCACAGGAGCTCTCGAGGACGCCGATACGACCCGTACAGCAGCGCTCTGAACATATGCAGATATACGACGACAAAAAAGGCCGACGCGCCCGTCGAATGAACGTAGCGGATGAGCCACCCCCACGGCACCTCGCGCATGATGTACTCGACCGAGTCGAATGCCGTGGCCTCACCTGGCTTGTAGAACATCGCGAGCACGATGCCCGTCGCGAATTGCGACACCAGCACCACGAGCGCGAGCACACCGAAGTAGTACCAGACATTGAGATTCTTCGGGGCGTAGTAGTGCGTCAACTGGCTCTCGATGAACTCTCGGAGCGGCAATCGCTTCTCGAGCCAAGAAACGAATCCACGCCGTTGGCCAACGTCATGTGATGCGGATGCCATTACGCAACTCCTTCCAGGTGTGCGGGGAATGCCTCCGCCCGTCTCGTCGTGTTGCTGGCCGGGCGGAGCGCAAGCGCGCTATTCGGCGGGCAAGACCGCGTCCACACCTTTTTTCTTCAGCAACACCACGACGAACTTTGCTGGCTTCGTCTTGCTCGCGTTACGCCCGACCGTGTGCACATCGCCGGGGCCTTCGTAGAAAGTCTGTCCTGCCGTCAGGGTGACCTGCTTGCCACCCCTGACCCCCTCGATGATCGACCCTTCCAGCACATAGAGGAAAGCGTGCGCATCGTGTCGATGGACGTGTTCCACAGTGCCCGGCGGATACTCGACGCTGATCATCAACATCTCCTTTCCGGCCAGGTCGGCGAGATCCTTCAGCATGAGTGGGGTTACAACGGGCTCCGGCTCTGCGGCACGCGCGGACTGCGTGAGCTGCGCGCTGAATGAGAGAACCAGGGCCGTTCCAAGAATCCGCAAAGTTGACATGGCTACACCTTCACTGATGATTGAGAGAAAGACGGATCGCGCCAGGATTAGCGCGATGCGCTCGACCGGCTGATCCAGGCGTCGAACCGTGTCGATCCGGTTCGCGCCTTGCCGGCGGGAACCAGCGACTCTTCGTCCAACTCCGTACCGAAGTAGCGAGCGTGAACATCGGCCATCACTTTGCGCTTGTCGTTCTTGACGCTGAGTGCGCGACCGATGATTTCGTCGAAACGGAATCGCTCAGGCCCACCCACTTCGAGCGTTCCATTCACCGGCGGACCGAGTGCAATCTCTGCCAACACTGCTACGACATCATCAGAAACGATCGGCTGAATCAACGCGGCCGGAACGCGTACCAGGTTCCCCTCAGTGTTCTCATCGGCGATTCGGCCGACGAACTCGAAGAACTGCGTCGATCGCAGGATCGTGTAAGGGATTCCGCTGGCCTTGATCAGACTCTCTTGAGCCACCTTCGCGCGAAGGTATCCGCTGTCAGGCAGCCGATCCGCGCCGACAATCGAGAGCGCAATGTGATGCCGCACGCCCGCCTCGGCTTCGGCAGCGAGCAGGTTTCGCCCCGCGGTCTGGAAGAACTTCATGACCGCTGTGTCTTCAAACGACGGGGAGTTCGCGAGATCGACGACCACTTGTGCGCCGGCGAGCGCTTGGGGTAAGCCTTCTCCCGTGATGGTGTTGACGCCTGAGTCCGGTGAAGCCGCGAGCACTTCCTGACCGCGTTGACGAAGAAGGGCTACGAGCTTGGACCCGATGAGTCCCGTGCCACCAATCACTACGATCTTCATGTGATATCTCCTGAAGTGACCAGCGACGTGCTGGTTATTTTCCAACTGAGTCCCGAGGGCATCGGCTACTGATACCCAACGCCCAGGACGTAATCACGCAGCAATACCTCTTCCTCCGTAACCTCGTCGAGGAGCGCCCGCGCAAGGTCGCGCGCATGAACGACACCCTGGGGTCTTCCGGAATCATCGAGAATCGGAACACATCGAAGAGACCGTGCGTTCATGGTTGCCCAGACTCGCTGCAGTGCCTGGTCGACATGGCAAGATAGAATGGGGCTGGTCATTATGGAGCCCGTGTTCATTTTGTGCGCATCGACTCCCGCGCTGGCGAGCACTTTGACAATGTCGGTCTTCGATACCACGCCAACAGCAATACCCTCGCTATCGCACACAACTGCGATGGGCGTATCCGGGTTGGCCAGAATCTCGAAGGCATCGCAAACCAACGCCTCGCGACTCACCACCGCGAGCCGTCTGCGTGCATCCTCTAAGATGTGCTGGACCAGGTTCACGAGTTGCCTACTCCGGCTTGCGCAGCCGTCGGCGTAATCCTGTCCTTCTTGATCGGATTCATGATTTGTTACCTGCCTGACATGCTCTGGTCGTTCAGTGGCTACGACTACGTTGCCGGCTCTGCGAACAGGGCGGTCTGCGAAGGCGCTATCCTGCGCGATGTCGGCAAGGAGCTTCTTGACGGGCCCAGCGGGCACTTGAAGAACAGAGCGGTGACGTGTGCGAGCGGGCTGCGGTAGACTGTAGCTACGATGACTCTGCAGCCCCAGACAAGGCAAACCCGCGAGAGCGACCTGATTGATTTTTGATAAAAGCGAACCAGCCGTCTCACTCGACAAGCGCCGGGTTGCTGGCGAGATCTTCGGCCTTGAAATTCCAGCCGATGCCAAGACGCTGATCAGCGATGGCACAGACTTTCTCACCAAGGCCTTCCATGCCTCCGGCGCATTACCCACTAACAACAGCGTTAGTTGTATTGTCGAAGCGGAGGAATTCCTTGGGGGCGGCACCGGTAAAAAGTTGTTGCTGACCGTGGCATACGCAATGCCCGAGCCGAATTTACCCGAGCGGCTGTTTATCAAGTTTTCGCGGAATTTTGACAATGAGCTGTGGGACAGAGCACGCTTTATGATGATCTCGGAAGCGAACTTTGCGGTGCTGTCCAGATCGCCCGACTTCCCCGTTGCCGTACCTGCCTGCCTGTTTGCTGACATCGAGTCGCAGTCCAGTACCGGTCTCATTATTACCGAATGCATAACCTATGGGCGCAACGGTGTGGAGGCACTTTACCCCAAGTGCATGGATTACTCCGTGCCGGCGCCGGTGGAGCACTACAAAGCCATTTTGAAAGGTCTGGCAAAGTTATCGGGCGCACACCGGGGCGGCAGACTGTCGCCGGACTTTGACAGGAAATTTCCTTACGACCGCAAGCAGGCCTCCGCGGTGTTCGCACTTCGTGCCCCGGAGGAGAAATTAATACAGCGTGCAAACCGGATGTTTGATTTTGTCGAGCGTTACCCGAAACTGTTTCCGCAGAACGTGCGCGCACCAGGGTTTCGAGAGCAATTTATCCGCGATATTCCCGACCTGGTAGCTGCAGAAGGCCGGATAAGAGAAGTTCTATACGGCAATCCTGAATTCATCGCATTCGCTCACTGGAACGCCAATATCGATAACTGCTGGTTCTGGCGGAACGCGCAAGGCATCCTGCAATGTGGATTCATGGACTGGGCAAACGCCGGGCAAATCAGCGTGGCTCAGTCCGTCAGCGGCGCCATCAGCGGTGCCGAACCATTTATCTGGAATGAGCATTTAGACGAACTGTTGGCTGTGTTTATCGAGGAGTATGCGGCCAACGGCGGTTCGCGGCTCAGCCTCGACGAATTGAGGCTTCACAACCTGTTGATTGTTGCAGTTCCGGTGTGGCCTACTCCATGGGTGCCCCCATCGCCATGGAACGCGACATTGAGGATATGGGCGCTGTTGAAAGTTATCAGGATGACTGCTTTCGTCAGCATGAGAACGCCCGAATTCAACTTCACATGATGACCAAAATGCTGAACGTATGGCAGACACGGAAGCTGGGCGACGTGATCCGTAAGCTCCAGGCAGACAGGCCCCCTTGAATCCCCCAGTCGCTTGGAGCCGTCGCCAGCAGCAGGGGTGGATCGCCTAAGCTATTGAAAGAACAGTAATTTAAGTGACAGTGCCGGGAATACCTGAAGATCCCTCTCGGCGGTCTTCCTTCACATTTCTCTCGGTCGGAGATGGACTGATACGGCTTCATGATCTATCATGATCCATCAAGATAGATCATGACGGTGCGTTTATGGCTGCCCTTCGGAAGTTCTCCTCGCAGGCCGAGGCCGAGGTCCTAGAGCAAATGCAGGAAGTTGCCGCTCGCGAGGGCCGCCAATTCCAGGCCGTCCTCGGCGAGGCTATGCGTGAATACTTGGCCCGCAAGCGTCAGCAGTCTCCGCGGCGCAACGTGCTGGAAGCATTTCAGGAGAGCCTTGCGGAGCGGGATGAACTGTATCGGTCGCTGGCTAAATGACCGAGTATGTCAATACAGCCGACGCCCTCTTCTTCCACAAACAACTGATCGAGCGCTACGGCGGCGCCCCCGGAGTGCGCGATCCCGGCGCGCTCGAATCGGCCCTGCATAGGCCACAGACTGGCTACTACGACACGATCATCCACGAGGCGGCCGCGCTTCTGGAGAGTCTCGTGCAAAATCATCCGTTCATGGATGGCAACAAGCGTGTTGCTTTTGCCGTGACCGATGTCTTTCTGCGCATCAATGGCTTCAGAATTTGTGGTCGTTCCGAGGCAATTTACGATTTCCTGATCAAACTTCTCGAGCAGGGAATCTTCGACATGGAACACTTGGTTCCTTGGCTGCAGACGAATGTCATGGCTCTCGAAAATGACAAGCAGCCCGGTTCGAACCCAAATCGCCTGAACGAAACTTAAACAGGTCTTAAATTTCGTGCAGTCCCGGTGGTTTGGCCTGGGCGGCGCTTACGGGCGCTCATTCGGAGCATCTCGCACAACCTCCTGCGCGATCTGTAACGCGATCTGCCTCGAATCGCCCGTGGGGACCGTCGTGTAGGCGCCTGAGTTGCGGCTCCATCTTTCCCCAAAGGCAAACCAGTCGATGGGTGCAGCTGGGATGCCTGCGCGAAGCTGCTGCTGCAGCGCGTTGAAATAAGCCTGCCAACGAGCTTTGTAGTAGTCCCCCGTAAGTCCGGACCAGTCCTTGTTACCGTAGTCATGCAAGCTGGCCCCTTCGCCCGCTTTGCGGTCACCCCAGGTGGTGAGCAGGGACCGGGCATCGAAGCGTAGTCGCTCCAACTCATCAGGTGTTGAAGCCCACGGCTGCACGTATTTGAGCCAGGTTCCCGCCATGAAGGCTGGATGTGTGCCTAGAAGTTGCTCCTGAAGGTCCATGAGATGGAGCCAGCGGTTGGTGAGATGTTCAAACCGCCCGGAATCCTCCTTTTCGAACGCTGCCTTGATTTTGGGCAGAAGCAGGCGGCTTTCATTCGCCAGGGTCTGCCGCGCGACATCAACCAGATCGTATGAAATATTCTTCAACGTCGGCGCCGCAGCCAGCAGTTCCGGAAGCGCCTTCTTGAAGAGTTCCGCGTCGTACCGCATCGCCTCTGGTGACCAGTTCGAAGCACGATTTGCCGTAAGACTGGGTTGTGCATTGAAGAGAGATTCCTGCGCGGCGTCCCGCTCACTATTGAAGCTCACTTCATCCACATGGATGTTGTAGGCGGTTCGGATCAGGATCTGCCAGGCAGCCAGGGCGTGCGGATCAGCAGCACCGTATCTTCTACGGACGTAGTCGGACGTCCATGATGCAATGTCAACCGGCTCGCGACGCCAGGCCATCTCGGTGAACAAGTCATAGGCAAACGGATTGGTATCCATGCCTTCCGTAAAGAGCGCCGTTCCGACCATGTTCGAGTTCGTTCGAGCCAAGCGCTGGAGACGCTCCGTGATGTTACTGACGTTGGCTCCCAGCGTGGTTCGGCCGCCGAACTCCCAGATACCACCAAACAGAAACGGCGCGCCCTGAAAATCACACCGCCGATGATCGCGCGGCTCGCGGTCGTGATCGATGTCGACGATGATCAAGCGGCTGCGGTCAACGCCTGAGAGCAAGTCCTGGCGGGGATTGCCTTGCCAAGCCATCATCATCCAGAGCGATCCGGGATTTGCGGTTTCCAACGCGCTTTGTACCGCCTTTGCGGCAGCGGCTACTGGAACTGCGCCGGAGTCACCCCCCTCCTGGAACACTTCCATGTCATACACGTCCGACTGTCCGAAGATCTCTCGCTGATGGGCGTAGAACGCCGCAGCAATCCTGGAGAACATCGGATCTCGCGGATCGAGCCAGTCCGGGCGCTCGAAGCCGGCCCATTCGCCCTGTGGCACAATGTGTGCCTGGGGAAACCTGGTCTTGAAGCTTTTCGGTACGATTCCGAAAAATCCTGGCAGGACCGCGGTTATGCCCAACTCATGCAGCCGGGCAATGATCTGCCTCGCCGAAGCCACCCGCCGCTGCAACAGCTGCGGGCTGATGGGTCCGTTATAACAGCAAAGGTTTCCCATGAGCTGCCAGTTCTGGTGCGCCGGCAGCGTGATCCAGTCGCGCAGCTCCTTGTCGGTGTAACCGAAATCGCGGAAAGTCCGGTACAGCACGCTCTCCATGCCGCGCTCGATCAGGATTGCATTGATTCCTGACAAAGCCAGTACGTCGATCTCCCGCTCCCAACGGGGCCAGTCCCAGTAGGCAGCCGTATATCCATCAACATTCTCATTCAGCGCGTATCGGTATCGGTACGGCGTCTGCCCCTCGATGACTCGATCCGGAAGAGGCAGATTGCCAGATGGCAACTGATCGCCGTTGGGGGAGATTTGCGCCTGCGCAATGTACTTCAGATACCAGTTGATCCCGAACAGAAGCGAGCTGATGGTGCTGCCTTCAACGCGTATGTGAGCATTTGCGGACGAGATGCGAAACCGCTCGGCAGCGCCTGCTCGAGGCAGTGCGCCCAGTTCGAATTGCGCTGCCTGCCGCGGCAAAAGGCGTTTCAACACCTTTTCTGCTGGACGAAGCTCAAAGTTGGAAACGGTTTCAGCCTGGCACGGCCCGCACAATACGAGGCAAGCAACTATCGAAACCAGAACTGCGCAAAGCACGTCGTTAACGGCCGGCAGCAGCGCTCCGCGCCCCTCAGAAGACACTTTGGCGTGTGACTCGTGCAACGCTATATATCCGAAGCTCCTGCCGTCCGGGCCGCCCTCGAGTCGCTGATTATGCCCGTCATTTCCGCGGATGTTGCTGCACCAGATCGCCATTTACGTAGAACCACCTTCCGCCCTCGCGAACGAAACGGCTGCGCTCGTGTTGACGAACGGCGGCGGCATTGCTGACACGAGAACGCGCGATGAACTCCACCTCAGCAGTAGCTGCGCCTGTGACGCTCATATCAATAACATTCAGGCCCAGCCACTTCTGATTCTTGGCGAATGGAATAGAACCGGGTCGCGTGCTCGGGTGCCATGTCGCGAGCAGGTATTGCTCGTTACACAGAACGTACGCGCAATAGCGTGATCGCATGAGTGATTGCGCATCGGGCGCGGGTGCGCCAGCGTGCCAGGGTCCGCAGCACTCGGGATATAGACGAGTTGAACCGCAAGGACACGGTTCTCGGGCGGGATTCATGGAAGCTCCGGTCTCGAGGATAGTCGCAAAGTGATACGGCCCCAACAGGACTTACACGCGGCGGGCACGCAGTGCGCGCAACATATTCCCATATGGGAATATGCGTAGCCCCCCGCCTGCTTGATCTTACCGGAAGACCACTGACCGTCTAGCGACGATCAGACCCGGAAACTGCCCTGCCTGCCGCATTTGTGCGGAAGTCTTCAGGTCGAGGGCGACCGTGAAAAAAACACATGCAAGGCGAGAACCAGAATGGATCTTAAGCTCAAGGGCCGGCGCGCACTCGTCACAGGCAGCAGCAGCGGGATCGGAGAGGGCATCGCCCGCATGCTCGCCCAGGAGGGCTGCGCGGTAGTTGTCCATGGCCGAAACCGCGAAAGGGCCGAGAAGGTCGCGGCTGACATCAACGCGGCGGGGGTCGCCATCGGAGACCTGTCGACGGACGAAGGCGCTGCCGCCGTCCATGCCGAGGCGCGGACCGCGCTCGGCGGACACATCGAGATCCTCATCAACAATGCGGGTGGCAGTTCGACGGGAAACACCACGAAGACACCGATTCAAATCAGTCCGGCCGATTGGGTCTCGAATTACCATACAAACACGCTGGCAGCGGTACGACTGTGCCGGCTCGCCGTGCCGGACATGGTCGCTGCCAAATGGGGACGAGTCGTCAATGTTTCGAGTGCCGTCGCCGTGCAGCCCAACAATATGGGTGCGGACTACTCTGGCGCGAAGGCCGCGCTGAACAATTTCACCGTCAGCTTGGCCGGTTCCTTGAAGGGTGTTGGAGTGACGGTCAACACCGTCTCGCCGGGCATCATCATGGTGGACGGCCTGCTCAGGTTTGGGCGCAAGAAATATGGCGACACCAACCTGACGATTGAGCAGGTCACCCAACGATTGGCAGCCGACAAAGTCTTTGACCTGCCGCCGGCCGGCCGGCTCGGGACCCCGGAGGATCTCGCGGTGGTGGTTTGCACGCTCGCCAGTCCGATGTCGGGCTTCGTTACAGGCGCGAACTATCGCGTCGATGGCGGACAGATCCGTTCGGTCAACTAGCCCGAAGTCGGGCTGAGGCAGCGCATCCCATGTCGCAGAAAAAATATCGCGTGATTCAATGGGCCACCGGCACGGTCGGCAAAGTGGCACTGAAGCATTTCATAGAGAACCCGGTTATTGATCTGGTCGGTGTGTACGTCACCAATCCCCAGAAAATCGGCAAGGACGCGGGTGAGCTCGTTGGCCTTCCCCCGACCGGCGTGATCGCGACCAATGATGTCGAGAAGCTCATCGCGCTGCAGGCCGACTGCGTGTTCTTCGCGGCGATAGTGAAAGATCTCGACTTGTACTGCCGCTTCTTGCGGTCAGGCAAGAACGTCATCTCGCCGGCCGGCCCGTTTATCCCAACGCAGCGGTATCGCGACCAGTTCGACAAGATCGAAGCAGCCTGTCGCGATGGCGGTACGTCGTATCACGGCTGCGGCGTCCACCCGGGTTTCTCGGGCGATATCCTGCCGCTGACCCTGACTCGGCTCATGGACAGGATCGATCGCATCGAGGTTACCGAGGTCATCGACAAACTCAGAAATCCCATGATTTATACGGAAGTCATGGGCTTCGGACGCGATCCGGACGAACTGCTCGCCAAACCGAGTCGCTCGGCGGAAGCTCCCTATGCCTTCGAGGGATCCATGACCATGGTCGTGGAAGGATTGGGCAAGAAGATCGAGAAGCTGACGACCAAACTTGAAGTCGCCGCAGCGACGAAGGACATCCCATACAGCCTGGGCGAGGGCCTCCCCATTAGCGGCGTTATTCGCAAAGGAACGGTCGCTGGTCAGCACTATGAATGGACCGCCTGGGTCGATGGCGCCCCCTTTATGATCTATCACTTCTACTGGGCGATGGGCGACGACATCGAACCTAAATGGGACAACGGCGACAGCTGCTACCGTGTGGTAATGCACGGCAATCCGCCGCTTGAGGTGAGACTTATGAGTGGCGTGGCATCCGATGGACGCAGGCCTTTCCATGGGCTGCCCTGGACCGCGCTGGTCGGCGCCACCGCCGTGCCGGTGGTCTGCGACGCCAAGCCCGGTGTGGTAACCCATCTCGACTTCGGCGTCGTACAACCACGCGGCTTGGTCCGGACATGATGAAGACCGTATGTCGGAAATGACGGATTGGGTTGCACTTGGCGGCCGTGTGGCGGTGGTGACCGGCGGCGGAAGCGGCATCGGCGCAGGCATCGCCACAGTACTGGCAAAAGCCGGCGCGCTCGTCGTAATTGCAGATCGCAATGAAGCCGGCGCACGAGGTGAGGCCACGGCGCTAACCGAAGCCGGTCACAAAGCGGACTGGATCGTCGTCGATGTCGCCGACGACGCAGGATTCTCGCTCACCTGACGGCACGTCGAGCTGGACGCGACCAGCGGGTGGCGCCGGACCCAATCAGGTGTCGGCGGTGCGGCCTTCCGCGTGCCGCTTCGACTAATATTCCCAAATGGGAAGTCGAGACATCGTGGTGAAATCCGGAAAGACCGCCGATCTGCTGCTCCTGCTGATGAACGGAGCGTTCGAAACACCTCTGTGGTCGTCTTTTCTGGAGAAGTTGCGTCAGCACACCCGGGCGGACTATGCGAGCCTCATCTTTCGACCACCGGGGTTGCCATTGAACACGGTGTTTCACCTTTTTACGGGAGATCGAAGCCCGCCCGTCATTCAGCAGCTCTATCGGGACAGCTTCTACAAACGGGACCCGACGCCCTATCACGAGATGAGCGAGGGACGCGTCTACGCGCTCGGCGAGTTGCTCCGAAGCGACAACCCCGCCCACGCGGCCTACGTGAAGGCGGTCATGGTCCCCAGCGGCATGAATGTGATCCGGATGATGCGCGTTATCGAACCGAGTGGCGTCAACGCCTGGCTCACGATCACGCGGCGCAAGCAGGATTTCAAGCTCAAGGACAACACTCTGTTGAGCTCGATCGCACCTTATCTGCGAAGCGTTCTTCGCAGTTTTGTTGCGCTCGAGCGGGAAAGGACGAATGCAGTGCTCGCCGGGGACGCGATCCAACGCCTGCGCTTCGGCTGGATCACCCTGGATGCCGCCGGCCGCGTATTGGAAGCTGACGCTCAAGGTCAGTACATCCTTGCAAAATCCGGCGCGTTGCGTCGAGACGCGCACGGCTTCCTCAAGGGAGCTTCGCTCAGACAAGGGCGCGAGATTGTTGAGGCGATCAAGACGCTCGCCAGTTCCTCGAATGCCAGGCCGCGCGCAATGATTCTCAGTCGAGACCCTTGGCTGGATATGTTGCTCGTACCGGCCAGCCGCAACTCGATATCGGCCAAATCGGTGCCAGCCGTCGTTGCCTACGTCCATAGCGACAGCTCGCTGTCATCGGATCGCTGCGAACAACTCGCGCAACTGTTCGATCTGTTGCCGAGCGAGGCCAGGCTGGCACTCGCGCTCGGCCGCGGTATGAGCATCGTTGAAGCGGCCAAGGAGTTGAACCTAACAGTAGGGTCAGCGCGAACGTACACCAAAAAGGTTTACGCCAAGATGGGCGCGCGCGGCCACCCGGATCTGGTTCGATTTGTCCAGCGCAGTGTCCTTCAAATCGCCTGATGAGACGCTCACCTGAGCCATTTGCAGTACGGGTGACTCGCAAGGCATGAGTTCAAGTACCTGGTGTCGTGCGTCACCTCCGCCCCGAGCCACGGGGGGCGCCCGAACGGCTGGTCTTCCGATGTCAACTCGATTTCCGCAAGTACCAGGCCCGCGTTGTCACCCAGGAACTCGTCGACTTCCCAAGTCGATCCATCGTGAACGATTACATACCTGATCTTCTGAATGATCGGCCCGTCACTTAACTGCAGAACCTGCTCAGCATCCGCGACCGGAATCTCGTATTCGAACTCCGCCCGTGAAGCCCCTCGTGTCAGGCCCTTGATAGTGAGGAAGGCCCTGTCCCCCGCAATGCGAACTCTGACTGTCCGCTCCTTGTCGCGATTCAAGTAGCCCTGACTGAGCCGCACGCCGGTGCCGCGACGCCAGTGCATCCCGTGAACGAGGAACTTACGTTCGATTTCGGTAGCCATCCAACTCCCTCGGGTAAAAGCTTGTATCCAGTGTGGAGTACAGGACGCATTTTTGAAAGCACATAGTCGCATCGAGGCCTTCCCGTTTTCGGCAAAGACTTGCTGAGGCGGGGAATTCTGACTCGAGCCGCCGCATTCACGCAGCATATTCGAGAAAGTCCGTGATCGCATCACGACTCGGGGTGATACCTCTCAACTGAAGAACGGCCCCAGCATTGCCCCGATGATAAGTTCCGTGCAGGCACACATGCAGAATGATCTCGCCTCGCCGCATGCGCGCCGGCTTCCCGCTGGTGAAGACGAAATCGACAGACTGCTCGAAATCGTTCTGCGCCAAGCTACCCACATAAGACGTGTACCAGTCGTCAACCTCTCTCACACTGTTCGCAAGCGCCCGCAGCTCCGGCATTCTTTCAGACCGCGGCGCCTGAAAGGCGTGTGGCAATCCCTGCAGGTGATGCTGAAATATTCTGTCGACCACATGCATATGGTCGAGGACGCGGAGCATGATCGAGGCATCCTCGTTGGTCAGCCGGTCGAGATTCTGGCTAACCACATCGTAGAGGCCGCGGTCGGCCCATCGCTTTATCTCAATGAGCCGCGAGTAAGGCTGACAGATCATGAGAGACGTCCTTCCACCGCAGGTCACGGTGCACGTTCGATCCAAGTTGGTTTCTGGCGTTGATATTCCGTTGTGCAAATGGATAATACGAGCGATAGCTCGTATTCTCTACTCGCATTTGGAGGCGGGCGGCTAGCCCGCGGAAAATGGCGCGCAAACCGCTCACGAACCCCAGGAAAAATGCTTCTCAAGACAGATCCCGCGCGACGGTCGATGCGCTGATTGAAGCGACCGCTCGCATTTTGGTCAGGGAAGGGTTCGACAAAGCCAGCACCAACCGTGTCGCCGAACAGGCGGGCGTGAGTGTTGGCTCGCTGTACCAATATTTCCCCAGCAAAGAGGCACTCGTTGCCGCCGTCATCGATCGCCACAATCAGCAACTCATGCAGGTCGTCCGTGGCGCGCTCGCGGAGGTTGCGGCGCTCCCGATGGAACAGGCGGTGCGCAAACTCGTCGCCGTAGCGATCAAGGCCCATCGCATCGATCCCAAGCTACATCGCGTGCTGGCGGAGCAGATTCCCCGCACGGGAAGGCTCGAGAACATTGCAGCGTTCAACCGAGAGACCTATGCGCTGTTCAGGACCTACCTGGAGAGCCACGCAGATGAGCTTCGCGCCGTCGACCTGGAGCTTGCGGCATTTGTATGCGTGACATCGATAGAGGCGCTGACGCATACAGCCGTCTTGCACCATCCTAAAATCCTCTCGGACGAAGGGATGGGAACGCTCGTCGACGAGGCCACACGGCTAGTGGTCCGATATCTGCAAAATGACTAACGTCATACGCTCCCCGTGCTTGCGATGACCTTCGGCACTGTGAGCAAGACCCACTCTCGATCAGACTTCGGCCCATGGAAGCCATCGCGACAATCACCCTGATAGCGGCAGCCACCTGCGGTTTCTCGATTGTCGGGATTCTCTGGCGAGCCGCCGAGCGCGCGGACGAAGCGGTGGAAATGGTGGTGCAGCGCTAACACCGCCTGTGCCTGCCCGTCGCATGCAGCGCGCGCTCCGCCCCGGTTGACATGGGTGCTGAATGGAGCATACTTCACCAAATGGCGAAGTATCAGGAAGCCCGACTCTCCCTCACGTTCGGCGCACTCGCCGATCCGACGCGGCGCGCAATCCTCGCGCGCCTACGCCAGGAGCCCGGAGCGTCGGTGACCCAACTCGCGCGAGACCTGCCCGTGAAGCTGCCGGGCGTAATGAAACACCTGAACGTCCTCGCGGCCGCGGGCCTGATCGAGCGCGTGAAGTCAGGCCGCGTTATGGCTGTGCACCTGGCCCCCGGACCGCTTCGCGAGGCTACCTCCTGGCTGCAGCACTACGAGCGGTTCTGGTCCGGGAGCCTCGACAAGCTCACGCGCTACCTCGAAGAGGACGAGCGATGACGAGTGCGCCAGGCATCGAACCGAGCCTCACTCTCGTACGTCGAATCAAGGCACCGCCCCAAACAGTGTTCGCGGCGTTCGTCGAACCGGCGCACATCCTGAAGTGGTGGGGACCCGATGCCGCACCAACGCTGTTGGCCGAGACGGACGTCCGCGTCGGCGGCCGCTTCCGCGTCGTGTTCGAGACACTCGATGGCGAGCGGCACGAGAACGGCGGCGAGTATCTGGAGATCGACCCGCCCGCCCGGCTCGTGATGGCGTGGTGGTGGGCCTCGACACCAGAGCGCCGAAGCCGCGTCACGGTATCAATCCGGCCGATCAGTGGTGGCTCCGAGCTGACGGTTCGCCACGAAATGTTCTTCGACGAAGCCGCCCGCGACAATCATCTTTGGGGTTGGAACGGTGCGCTCGACAAGCTCGAGCGGCTGGTGGCCGAGCGCAATGCAATTCAACCTCAACCGACCAAGCGAGAGTCGAAGCCATGATCATTTCAACGGATGGATATGCCGAATGGTCGACCTGACCCTCACCACCTTCGATTGGGTTCCCGAGATGCCGCGTGGCTATGTGCGTGACATACGCGTGCGTTGGGCACTGGAAGGCTGAGGCGCCCTCGTCAGACCGCCGCTTTTATCCCGAGATATTTCATCGCGATCGTTGAAGGGGCCGGACGTTATCATTCTTTCGGCAATTGCCGTAAATTCCAGCTCGCATAGAGTGTCGGCAAACATACAAGCAAGGTGACATTCAGGATGAAGGCCGATCCTGCGACGCTCGCACTATGCACGGTTTGCCAATTCTGCAGATGCGACAGGATCATGAGGAAGGGTTGGCCGAGGCAATTGAGAAAGGCGAGCAGCCCAAGACAAAACAGGAAGGAGTCCTTTCTCAGCGTCGCCTCGCGCTCATCATCTTCGAGCGAAGGTTTTCCCAACGGCCCGCTGGTATGGATAACCAGCAACATTGTCACGATGCTACCCCAAAATCCCACCATGACGCCGATGACGGCGCCCGGCGAGACCAGATCCAGCGCTGACGGCCAGATCAAGGAAAGAATGAACATGGCGCACGAGAAAGCGATCGGCCAAATCGGGATCCAGCGCAATGGCCGGTGCTTGCGATCGACCGATGGAGCATCGGACATCTCATCGGCGACCGCGGCGGGAATTCCGGTCCACCGCACAGTGTCATCCAGCCTCGACAGAATGCTTCTACCACTGGGCTTCATTCACCCTCTCCTGCGCGCTTGAGCGTCATGGCAATGGGCTCGAAGCGATCGAACGAGAAAAGCATCTCGACAGCCACCCCAAAATGACGCGCGATCTTCAGTGCGAGCTCCAGGCTTGGCTTGTAGTCGCCGCGTTCGAGATAACCGATGGTCTGATTGTTGACGCCGACCGCTTCGGCCAATTGCCGCCGGGATATCCCGCGCTCCGCACGAAAAACAGATATTCGGTTATATAGACTCAAGCGGACGTCGCCTCACTCGACAGATCATTGTGATTACACAACAGATTATTTTGTAGAGTCAACGCATTTGTACATTGAAGGCAGCGGCAGCGTGGGGTCTCGGGTTGCCAAATCTTTTCCTAAGATTGTCGTAACTCGGTCCGGCCGTTCGTCCATAGCTGAAGACGGGGCGACCGGGCCGCCCCCGAAGGTTGTCATAGGAGAAGTCATGAGGCGGTATCTGGTCGCTATTAGCCATCCCGACGACTGCGACCCTTCCGGGGAATCACGCGGTCCACCATCGGGGGTCGGGCTGCCGGTTGCTAGTAAGGAGTCGCGAGCATGATCACCGTCTTCGGCGAAGGGAGAGGGTTCCGGGTCGTCTGGCTGCTGGAGGAGATGGGCATCCCGTACCGGCTCAGGCCGGTGGACCTACTGACGGGCGTCGAAAAAGATGCTGAGTTTCTTGCCGTCAACCCCGCCGGCTTTATCCCCGCAATCCAGGACGG
>Ga0307511_10000568_pt1 | contig 39705 bp, 28 predicted proteins | sample 13_EM_MG_FD_200266 | JGI IMG/M metagenome (GOLD analysis project Ga0307511, IMG submission 200266) | Populus trichocarpa ectomycorrhiza microbial communities from riparian zone in the Pacific Northwest, United States - 13_EM | ecosystem: Host-associated > Plants > Roots > Unclassified | place... | reverse complement strand
TGCCTGGTTAATTATGTTGGGAAACTCATATGTAATTTCTTTATTATCACATGTTAACTATGAGTCACCTATGACTCAATAATTTCATATGACTCTAAGGTTATGACTCACTTAAGGAGTCAGAGATGGATTTCAAATCATATATGACTCACTACTATGGCATAGCCACAATAGTGAGTCACAGCTAGTCTTGGCATGTAATACTTAAGGGCTGAAGGTCTGCACCCAGAGAAGGGGATCAGACCTGGCGAAGACAGACACAGAATAGTTAGATACAACAAATATAAGAGTTCCACTGGTTAATTCTAGTCCCATGAGGACTCTTACTCAGAACTTAGTAACCCAATACTAGAAACCAAACACTTAGCCTTTAAAGTACTTAGTAGTTCTGGAATATTACTTCAGGGTAATATTCCACCCTAAATACTTTAGATCCCCATTTACACACAACAAGCACTATTTCAAAGCAACGCTACCACTCTAGATCAACTAGCAACCATGATTGGGCAATGATTCGATAGAGTGGACAATAACATCAACGTCCTCAACCAACAGGCCAACCACCACCATGACGAGTATTTAGCTCGTTTCAGGAACATAGAAAGAAGATTAGCCACGGTAGAGGGAAACCCACTGGCACCTCAACCACTATCCCCACCAGCCAACCTTCAGCAGCTCACACTACAAGCCACTCAAATGCAACCACCCCCTCCACCACCACCAGAAGTACAACAACCAGCACCTCCACCACCACTATCCCCACGAGGACAGAACAATGATGATATGGTGACAGGAAAAGCACCCCTCTCTGGAAAATTCTCAGGAGACAGAGATCAACTTGAAGGCTGGATTCTTCAAATGGAAGTCTACTTTGTGGTTACAAAAATCCGGAACCCAGCACAACAACTGTCCTTCATCAGCATGTGTCTCGCAGGTACAGCCTTAGAATGGTGGAAAAATAAGAAGTAATCCTTCCATACCTGGGAAGAAGCTCAGGATTCCCTTCGACATTATTACGGGGACCCCTATAAGCCTGATCGATGCTACCGCCAGCTTATGGAACTTCGACAAACTAGCACTGTCCAGCACTACCTAACCGAGGTAGATAGACTCAACTCCTATGCCGCCATTCCTGATCGACAATTGATCAATATTTTGATCAAGGGAATTAACCATAAGCTTCGAGAAGCTATGGCACACTATGAACACCTCCGCTCTACTCCAGCAGCATGGAGGGATAGATTAATCAAGATGGACATCACTAGCACCGTATTTCGAAGCAGGGACAAGGACCAGGGAAAGGATAAAAAAAGGAACTATGATGGGAATAGGAAATTGGAGGACAGAATCTCCCTTCGTGGTGGCTCAGCTCAATCTACTAGTGAGACAGTACCACGAGTCCCCTCCCCAATTGTAAGAAAAAGAAGGCAAGAGGAACGATGTCTCAAATATGGAAGGAAGGGTCACTTCGCAGCGGACTACAAAACTGGGTGGCAGGCCAAAACACCCCCCCGTGGAAACCACAGAACGCCAACCAACAACCCGTCAGCAACAAGAGGCAACGCACCGATCAAGGACATCTCAAGATCACCGAGTTGGGATCAGTGGAGTCGGGAAACGAATAAGGAGTGTGTCTCCTGCCGTCGGACGTACTCCAAGACACACGCCCCTCTTGACGGTCCGAATAAGGATTGATAGGGAAGAGGTTGATGCAGTGGTGGATACAGGTGCCAGTGCTCCGGTTATTGGAGAAAGAATTGCGAAGAAATTGGGATGTTGGAAGAGAGCTAGGAAGGTTAAGGTTCGACAGGGAGACGGATCAACTCTTGCTGGAGGAAAATATGTGGTAAATACCACGTTCAAGGTTTTTTCTGAAGGATCTCTTTTGGGTAGGTTTACATTAGACGCTGAGGTATTGGATATTGGGAAACGAGACGTTATCCAGGGACTTTCTTGGTTGGAAGAACATGGGTTTTGGGTGGATACACAGGCCAGGTGCCTAAGGAAGGATCTTTCAGGTTTGGTTATCCCTTGTTCTATTCGATGGATCCCTTCTGTTTCTATTTTGGATTTGGATCTCAAGCCACTAGAAGATGGCGAGATATTATAAATTATTGATGCAAGCGAACGATACTCTCGTTACGCACAATGCTTTTCGACTGAGCAGGCAGCTAGACTCCCTGAATATAAGTCCTGGGACCACGAAATCCCTCTACAAGACCCTAAAGCTAAGATACCTACTGGAGCTATCTACAAAACCACATGGGAAGAAGACGAAGCCCTCCAAACCTACCTTCGAGAAAACCTACAAACTGGTAAGGTTCATCGATCACGTTCTGCTGCAGGTGCACCAATCCTCTTTGTCAAGAAAAAAGATGGATCCTTTAGACTCTGCGTTGATTATAAAACTCTCAACCGTCTTACAATACCCAACAAGTACCCCCTACCATTCATCAGTGAGCTACTCGACTAGACTCGGGCAGGTAAATGGTTCACCAGGTTAGACCTCACAAATGGTTACAACCTTATTCGAATTGCAGCAGGAGATGAGTGGAAGACAGCCTTCCGTACCAAGTAGGGTTTATTCGAGTATACAGTTATGCCGTTCAGACTGACCAACGCCCCTGCCACATTTCAGGAGATGATGGACACTATCTTCAAGGACATGGAAGGATGCATTTGGTACCTCAATGATATTCTAATCTATAGAGGAAATTCAGAAAAGGAACACCAGCAGTTGGTAGAACAAGTCCTCCAACAATGCATCAAGCACGGTTTAGCAGTTAACCTCACCAAATCCGAATTCCATGTTCAAGAAACCCTCTTCCTAGGACACATCATCAACGGGCAGCAAGTTCAAATAGACCCAACCAAACTCGAAGCCATGTCCAAAAGGCCTACTCTCACGAAGAAGAAAGAAGTCCAAGCCTTCCTAAGCTTTGCCAACTATTATCGACGATTTATTGCCAATTACAGTGGTAAAGCAAGACCACTAATTGACATCACTCGAGATGTACCATTCTCATGGGGACAAGCTCAGCAACAATCGTTCGATGAACTCAAGCAACTATTCCTTTCCGCACCAATCCTCACACCGTTCGATAGATGCCTCGAGACCATAATGGAAACTGACGCCAGTAACCAAGCCATCTCGGGTATCCTATCACAATATCACATCGTCAATGGAGTTAAGCAACTACACCCCACTGAGTACCACGCTAAAACCCTCGATGATACTCAATGCAACTGGCCTATACATGATAAGGAGCTGTTTGTTATTGTAGATAGTTTCCGTAAGTGGAGAGACTGGTTAGTCGGAGTACCTGTGAACGTCTATACAGACCATTAAGGTTTACAATACTTCAATACGAAGCAGAAGCTCAACTTCCGACAAGCCTCCTGGTACCTCAAAATGTCCGAATTCATCTACCATATCCACTTCCGACCTGGATCAAAGATGGGTAAGGCAGATGGCCTGTCCAGACGTTCAAAGGAAGAGAAATCCGGTATGGGAGCCAGATTTTTTGATGAAGGACAATTGCTAGACCTTGAAGAAGACGATGCAGAGGAAAGAGGGGATGCGGATGATGTGGAACTAGAAGCAATCGATGTGGCAAGTTGGGAAAAGAAGAATGGACGATGGGTAGTACCCGAAGAGCATAAGTTGGAAGTGCTGAGACAGCACCATAATAGTCAAGTGGCAGGACATTGGAGAAGACACAGAACTCAAGAGCTAATCTCACGGAACTTCGTGTGGGACAAATGGCAAGAAGATGTGGCGAGGTATGTAGTAGGATGTGCTAAGTGTCAAAAAGCAAAGGCAGATAGGCATAGCAGGCAAACGAAATTGGTACCAATGCCAACTGGGGAACACCCCTTCGAAGAAATTACTATGGACTTTGTTGGAGAGCTACCAGAATCCGAAGGCTTCAATACTATACTCGTCATTACAGACCGGTTCACTAAAATTCAGCACTACATACCGGCTAAGACGACATGGACCACAAAAGATGTAGCCAATATCTATATCACCGAGATATGGAGACTATATGGACTACCAAGACATATTATATCTGACCGTGGCCCTTAGTTTGCCTCACGATGCCTTCGAGAACTTCACAGGAAGCTTAACATACGCCCATGCCTCTCTACTTCCTACCACCCACAAACTGATGGACTTAGTGAGCGAGCCATCCAGACACTCAAACAATACCTCCGCATCTCCTGTCATGATAGACAAAAACATTGGAAGACTTGGCTGGCGCTTGCCGAGTTTGCCTACAATACAACAACCCATTCTACCCATCAATACTCCCCCTACCGCAGCCTATATGGCTGGGACCCTCACACCATTCACCTCGACAATGACTATGAACTCTCCTCCCCTGCTGCCGAAGAATGGCTGGACCGAATGACAACAGTCCACAACCAGATCCACCACAGCCTCAAGCAAATCAACATCAAAAGAAGTGCTATTCATATCGAAAAGGCACGCATGTTTGCTGTTAACGACTGGGTTTTGGTTGACCGCCGCAACCAACAAGTAAAAGCTGGGAATAACCGTTCACTTACGAATAAGTGAATAGGACCTTACAAAGTCATCGAGACTATAGGAACCCATGCTTATAGGATGGAAGTACCAGAAGGAACTCGGTGGCATAACGTCGTTCATACCACTCTCCTCAAACCATTCCGAACACAAGACGACCCACAAGACATGGACGAGGATAAGGATAACGAGATATACGAGGTCGAGACTATCCTAAACTCCAGGAAATACGCAGGAGTTGTCAAATACAGGATACGATGGAAGGGTTATGATGAATTGTGAGACACCTGGGAAGAATTCGAGAGGTTGGACAATTGTCCTGAGAAGCTCAAGGAGTATCATAATATTTTCCCCAATAAGCTATGAGACGAACGAGACGTCTGAGGTTCAGACCTATGTCAAGTTTAAATCTTACGAAATATATGGTACCTTTTATCCTCTCTACTTGTCGCCTTTTCCCACTGGGTTTTTTGGCAAGAGGTTAGGTTTTTAACGGCCATGGCATGCATGTATAGGGTACACCGGTCTTGTGGGACTCCAGACACTAGGAATTGTGGGTATCTTAACAAAGTGTTAGTACCTTCCTACCAAAGTTACCTGAGCTGTTACTAACACCTATCTAGTCATTCGGATAGTGTGTTCAAGCGAGGACGCCTGCCTCGAAACGGTGAGTAATGTTATGGCTCAGGAAAGAGACCTCCGCTAGAGCACGGTAACCAGCTTCCTACTGTATCGTAAGACACTGCTAACAAAGTGGACTGATCATCCACCTGGCATGTGTGGATAAGTGCGTCAATGACGGCGTTATGGGAACTGGAATAGGGAAGTGTGTACTGTTAGGATTGGCCTCATGCATGTTATCTCTTCGATATATGTCTGTTATGTTCTGAGAAGTGTCATTCATATGTTTCTATTCATTGTATTACAAGTTCAGCTCATGTATGTTAGCCTGTGTGCATTGCGTTGCAATACAGCCCACCTTATCTATGTATGTCAGACTGCAGCGTTCCCAATTGGGAAGTCACTTCCCAGTTAGGCAACTACTGATGACAAGTCTACTTTCCCTTGTTAGGAAGTCGCGTCCAGATCTGATAAACAGTTATCAGATCAAGACTTCTATATAAGTCGATGCTTTTACATAGTTAATACAATAACACTCAAGCGGTGTTCTAAGTCTCATATAGCTTTACTCTAATCGAGCCTGGTTCTACACCCGAGTTATAACTTCGTTTATACTTCCGCTCTCCTATCTAATATATCTCCGAAGTTTTCATGTCGTTTACAGCTCGCCTGTAACAGGAATTACTCCTAGTGGAGTAACAAACCACGTAAAGATTGGTATGCGATGATCGGCATGAATGGCCTTGCTGAATGAAATAGATTCCCAATATACCTACCAGCAACCTTTGCATTACGCCCATCAGAGAACTATAAATGATATTCTTTTCAGTATATAACCAAGATGTATGAATATCAACAATTGTGTCAAACACATAATGTAAGATTACTGGGAAAACTGGGAATTAAGAGCCCTTGTCGGTTTTTGAGACACCTGCATGCAACTTGCTACAACACACAATCCGAACATGACAAGTTGGCAAGATGGTGGAAAGGAGAAAAGGCAGGTAAGAATAGACTCAATCGGATGAATATACAACTCTCTAGATTCTGATTACTATGTCGACATCTATAGAACCTTCTACCTGACTAGGGCCAAAGGGTAAATCTATAGCTCTACAACCTCGAAGTATTACTTCCCTAAATGTACCAGCATATTCTGGTTCCAAGTGCATTCGGCCAAGAAAAATCCCAAGAAAAACACGAAAGTCATATACAAGAGAGTTCAAACTTAAGGCATTAAGTATGCTACAAGGATATCATATGGATTCCGAAACAGGAAAGAAGGTACCGGCTAGTATAAGATGTAAGTATTTGTATAATAAACAGATTACAGGCTATACCTAATTTAATTTAAAGAGGTTGCTAAAGAGCTAAAAATAACGAAGAAAATGCTACAAGTCTGGTGGGAGCAAGAGGCCAAAATAGTAGTAGCACGAAAAGGATCAAGGAAGGTTGAAAAATTATATCAAGGTCATTGGCATAAGATGGAGACAATACTGCATACCCATTTTATAGCTGTCCGTGAGCAAGGTAAGCCAGTAGGACAGCATTGGTTTATATGAGAGGAAAAGGTGATTTTTGAAGAACAGATGAAGGTTAGAATGGATGCTATAAACAAGAAGTGTTATCTATGCATATTTTCAAATAGATGGTTTGAAGGCTTTTGTAAAATATGAAGTGTTTCATGGCGGGTGAAAACCAAAGTTGAGCAAGATGCACCAGCTGATAAAGAAAAGGCAATACAAGCCTTTCTTCAAGAAATACGTCAGAAGTCTCAACTACAAGTACAAGGACGACAGAATCGGTTCCTACCTCAGTATATCTATAATATGGACCAAACTCCACTACCTTTTGAGTTTCTGCAGAATCGTACCTTTGATACTAAAGGTGCAATGACTATTTTTATTCAAACTGACTATACTTCCTGGACGAAACGACAAGCTACTCTAATGCTTACTGCTTGTGCGGATAGAGAACTTTGTTGCAAGCCAATTTTGATATTTTATAGCAGTTCTACAGTTGAACAACAACCTTGCAAAGAAGCACAAAAAAAATACCATTCTGGTGTAACAGTCTATTTCAATCCTACTGCATATAGTAATGAAGAGATTACTATGAAATGGATATAACAAGATATCTGTGAAACAACATCCGAGTCCTCTACATTAGAGCTTCCACAACCTGAGCGCCTAGTAGTATTGGATGTTTTTAGTGGTCAAAAGACTAGCAAAGTCTTAAATGCTATGAAGGAGCGATATATCATTCCGGTATATATTTTTGATGGTTGTACTGGTTATATGTAACCAATGGATACTATTCTTAATAAGTTAGTTAAGGATAAGATTGCAGATATTTTAGAGGAAACTTTAGAAGAACTCGAAGATGACAATACTGATGATAGTGTTGGTTGTCGTCGGATTCTTATAACTCAAGCAGTTGGACAAGCATGGCTTTGGTTACATAAGGAGAAAAAAGACAGTATTATTAAGTCCTTCAAGCAGGCAGGTATCTCTATATCTCCTGATGGTAGTGAAGATACAAAGCTTTATGTACATAGTTTACCAAATATCACAGTTGGGCCATGGCAAATGGATGATATGTTGGATTCTGAAGAAGAGGTTGCGTATTTAGCCACAGAAGAGAGTGGCCCCGGTCTATGTACATAGGATTAGTACTAGTGTGCGAAAACCGACAAGGGCTCTTAATTCCCAGTTTTCCCGGTACTTGCCGTCTAGCCTACCTGCTTAATTCAAGAATTTGAAGTCTGAGACCTTGAGGAAGACAGAGAAGTCGAAGAAGGTAGAGGGGGAAAGGAAGGTTTTGGAGGAGGAGCTGTTCTCAGTAAGAAAGGAGACCTCGCAGGTGAAAGCTTCAGTTACAGCACTAGAACCAGCTAGGAAGATAGAAGTGGTAATAGCCGGTATATAAGCATCTCCGGACATCGTAGATGCCACAACTGGTCAACTATGGGAGGGGCGTTGGTTGAAGCCATGGAGAGAAAGAAGCAGAAGCAGAGGAAGGGAAAAGGGAGGGCGGACCATAGGATTCAGCCTATAGCGATACCTTAGATAGCTCCGAATATATTCTCTGATTTATTTCTCTCTAGCCACGATTCCTCCAGGCATAACCTCGTAATCTTACAGTTGCTACACTCTATGGACCCATAAAAAAAGTAGAACGCTACATCCCGTAGACCGACAAAAAAAGTAGATCGCTACACCTCGTAGATCGACAAAAAACCTAGATCGCTACACTCCGTGGACCCACCAAAACACCCGATTGCTGCACTTCATGGACCTGCAAGAAAATCTATATCGCTGGCCCCTTACTGTCGGGCAGGGCCTTAACCGAGGCTTTCAACCGGACTCCTTTAACCTAGTGCCATGCATCTAACCCCATAGTGTTTGTGGATGCAGCTAAATACTAGGAAAGTAATGTTGGTGTTGGAGAGTAGCACACATATAGTAGGTATTATGTGAAGAGGCTCGAGTTCTTTTAAAACCGTTCTTTTTATGCCTTACTCTATGTATCATGTATACAATAGTTCTTAAATTGTATGTACTGTGTTCGTCGGTGGACCAGAACAAATAAATATAATCTAAATACACCCCCAAAACCCGCTCTACAATCAACCCGATTCACCCTGAACCCTCTAGAGCCCTCACACATTCACCACCCCGTACAACCACCTACCCTACTACAACCACCCCTTCCACAATGACCACCTGCCACATTGACCACCTGAGTGCTATTGCGGAGAAATTGAAATCTGGGCCTAAGTATATTGATAATGGCTCAAATAAAGCGCTTAGTACCTGAAATTCATACCCTTAGTCTGGTACTTCGTTTGGGATATTAAACTCTTAACCTGGACCGTTTTGGATATACTTGCTCCCAGGTCCTCCTCAACGCCCGGTCCCCCCTACTTTTGGTGCATGCTCATGTATTATCCCTCGTACCCTGAGGTGTGGACTTGACTTCATGATTTTTACACTAAGCGGGAGGGACAGGAAGTGTACCCAGACTCTGCTCAAGCACATTATTCCAATATAATACCCGCTCATATGTCCACATCACGCAATTCATGTTTTAGCCATATATCAATATACCCCCCTTGACCTCATGATCCAGGGCTCTTAGGCAACTCCATAAATTATTTTCCGAACTCGTGCGCATCTTTTGAGTCCCCTGCCGTCCAATTCACCTCAAACCCATCGAGTTCTACCCTATAGCTGTTTTGTTGCATATCCCGGTCGTGTTGCATTACCCCGTCGCATGCTGTAGGCCCTCCACATTGAAATTGAAGCACCGTGAGAGCCCCAGTCAAGCTATATCCACGGCACCATAAACATAAGGCGTCCAGGTACCTACATATGCGGACTTTGAGCCTTAGGATGCTACTTTGCTTTCTTGGCCTTCAGTTCTTTAGCCAACTTTGTGCCTCTCAATTTACAGGCCTTTTAGCTTCAAGGGCCTCAGGAGGCGTGATATAAACTGTCTTGTGCTCAGCAGAGGCTCAATCAAGAGTTTGAAGACCCTTATTCTCCTTTTGTAATTAAGGCTTTACCTCCGTGCCAATACTAGACACTTTGAGGGACCACGGAATTGGGTACCACGTGTTAAAACATATGTGACGTAACCACATGTCATTGCAGCCCACACCGAGCGGGGCCGGCTTGACCTACATGATCTCATATGGCGCTCCACATGGCGCCCCACATGGCGCCCCACATGGCGCCCCACATTGAGCTCCACATTATCTCATGTGCGCCATAGCTTCCATGCACGTGCTTCAGACTCCGTTCATGTATATATAACCTCTGTTTTTTCTGCTTCTTCTACACTTCAGTTCTCATTAGGCCACTACGCAGGCAGATCAATACATCACTACCTTCTCTCTCACTTCGTGCTCTCTTCCTCCGTATGCAGCTCCCTTCATTGGATATCGATTCTCCACTCCATTCCTTCGAATACCCCGTCCCCCACCCTAACTCATAAATAGCCCCTTTCAAAATAAGGATCCTGTTGGAATATGATGGTCGACGCACGGGATGACTGGATAAGCGAGACCTCGGGGCTGAACGGTGAGGATGGTCGGATAAAGCCACATTCTCGGGTTAATCATGTTCCGTGGGACAAGGGTATTTAAGGCGGGGGAATTTCCTTATGTTCTGTCGGTTCAACCACCAAGGAAGCGGCTTCTTCTATCGTATCACGAATATACTCTCTATTCTCTCGCGAACGAGCCCAGCGCTGTAGAACGATTTCTACTGATCCCGTAAACACTAATGGAACCACGATTACTGGATATACTCGGAACCCGACCTCGGAATGGGTTATCTGGGTAACCGGGGTCACGTGAGGTGGCTATGGGTGTCAGATCTGCTAGGAGAGTAGCTGCAGGATGCTTTCCCAACTCTGGATATAAGTTTCGGGATGTAAACAGCATTTAGCTTTTCCCTTAATCAAGTCCCCATCCACTGGGGCTTGTTTTTGAATATGCAAGCCCACTCAAAGAGTGCAGCCTCAAGATAAGGTCTGGAAATTTCCGTACCACATATTTGGTTGATAATCTCTGCATACGTGACCAAGTCTGTACTGTAAGTCTTTGTAGGAATTACTCTCACATGCAAGCGATGTCACAGGGAACGCAGGGAACCGGAATAGGATAATTGGAACATGCGGAAAGAAACCGGGGTCCCTAATCAGGGCAATTGGAATAAGGTCGAAAGGGATAAAAGAGCTGGAATTTGCACGGAATGAAAAAGGGACAAGGCAGTAGAACCATAGCATTCATACTATAGCGATCTCTACATAGCTTTGACGAATACATCTAATTTTCTCTCTCTCTCCAAAGATTCCTCCACTCATAACCTCGTAATCTTTACAGTCTTTCGCGTGTATATTGTAGCACTTGCATATACAGCCGAGCCTGTCTTCCTGCATGACGTCCGTCAGGACACTTCCTATGCATTAATGCAGGTTATGTGGTATGAGAGAAAATGAGAAAACCAGCGTATTTTCAACTAGATACAGGATACCCCGAGCCCGTCACGGCCCCAATCTCTCACTCCACTCCAATCCGCTTCTCAATGGCATCAGTATAATATACTCCGTCTCCGGACCCAACAGATACGGCGAAAAGCGCTCAGCTGATCGATATCATGTAGCAGACTAATTTCTGAATCAACGTGAGCTTGCGGATATGAAATCTGAAAATTTCCAAGCAGAGTGAATTACCGATATTGAGTACTCCTTATACGTAGATATTTTTCCAACACCTGGGACGCTTTTATCTAATATGGATATTCCAATCGATCTTGCTTTAGTGCCAAACACCGGATCCCTCCGCCACCGGGATGTTGATCCAACAGAGAGTGAGCGTTTCGGCAAGCACCAATCACATTTTATTTGCAACCTCATCGGAGGTAGTGAGGGATGGAAGGTAGCGGAGGTAGATGGGCTAGTGGGGTAGCAGGGTAATGGAGGCACCAGGATCAGTTGGAGGAGTTGAGTAGAGACGTTGGTTGAGTATGCAGTACCTACTTCGGCAGGAATTTCATTAACGTTATCCACGTGCACGTGATTTCAAGCAAAGCCTCTATATTAGAATAACTACCCTAATAGGATAGGATGCCCTGGTCCCGACGTTATGCTATTATAGAGGTTCGATGGTACACGATGATACAACTCCGGTAAGTCAACCTCCTAGAACCCTCGTTATTATCGACTATAAGCTATGTAGGAGTAGTTAACGTACTAGTTTGATGGCTTCCTAGACGCGATTGGAGCGGTGTAGCGAGACGGGTAGCTTGGGTCCTGGCAGTAGGGTGGGGCATAGAGTGCCTCGGGGCTGCGTTCCAGAAGGATACGGTGATTAAGACTAAGAAAGGGACAGCAATATCTGGCAGATTATTGATCCTTGTGGGTACCGCACATCATATTCCAACAATGGTTGCTAACGAAATAGGTCTTATTGTCCTATTGCTTCCTCCATGGATGACAAGCAGGAGGAAGGTCTGCTGTTATCGTGTTGCACAGGGCAGGACATGGTGAGCAGGGTGGAGGAGGGGATATACGGGCGAAATGCTTTTGAACTTCTAAGGTAAAAATATTGGGAGGATTTGCTCAAAAACTAGGGTATTGTGATTTGTCCCCGTTTTCCATTTTCACCATTGACACAGAACCACCACTATGAGGTTGACTTACGAGCAAGAACATTGTTGCCAGATTAGTATCTAAGTTGAATGTTTTCCTATGGTGGTTGATGTAGTGAAGTCTTAGGCATCCTCACGTCTACTAACAACTATCACCTCCTTAGTTTCCGCGCAAGGTATACTACGACGCCACCGAAGTTTGCCACAGTGCAACCCACTCTTCCGTAATAACTGAGAAAGAGAGTATCTACGTATTTAGGCTAGTCTATCGTTGGGACTCGGCAAACCACTGCCAGATATTTGTCGAGTCCTCAAATCCCTATGAGCATTTGTTAGTACCGTGAGTTCTCAAAAAATATTGGGTGGATTTGGTTTATATCCCCCTCGGAGTTCCAATCCCATCACTCTCGCGTTCACCTCCCTAGTTTATTTTCCTATTTCACTTACCCTTACCTTCCCCGTACTTCGCACCCTCCAACTACAATTACTGCCTATCTACGATTACGGATTATGGTAACCACCATTGGGCCCTAGAGGACAGGACTTTACCCACCAGGTACGCCACACCTTAGGTAATCGTGAATATTGTTGGATTAGCACGGAGGAAGTATCCATATGTTTTTGGGAAATCGGTGTACTAATATATGCACATGGGAGTTTGAGGCCTCGACAAGTATCAACAGGATTTTACCGAGTCCCAATTATACGCTGGATCTAAAGTGGTCAAAAGAATAGTATTTGACACTCGCCTGGTGGAGTTGCTGAAAGGGTGCACCAACCTGTAAAAAGGGGTTTATTTATGAGATTAAAAAACCAATGCCTTTGGGCTCTTTAGCGATTAGGAGTCCAGAGGCATAAGAAATTCCAGTCTGAGTACTGTAAATGTGGTTCAGTAAGTGCGCAACCACGGATTTTCATACAACGACAATAGTCACCATTATTATACTTCCTGATGGTACACCAGTACCGCAAATACTTACCTGTGTGGGTTTTTTTTTCAATGAAAGGGAGCACAGTACTCGCTATATATGGCGAGTCACCGAAAAGCCGGTGGATTCCGTAGTCACATAAAGGAAGAGAATTGAACAAAGAGAATTTGTAATTGTCTGTCTTTTTTGATAAAAGTGATGCACAGAAATTTTGTGATCGTTCGTACCCCTGAGTACAGTATAGTCACTCTTCTCTGAGTGTTCGATATACATAGCTCGGAGAGTCAAGCTCCATCCTCCGACTCACGAAAGATTTGGGAAAACTCTCGATTCCTAGAATTTAGCTCCATGTTAACACAAGGACCTAGCCCTGGAATTTTCCACCCACCTCTAAATACCCATTGCCTGATATCCGCTATTTGGATGTAATTGGCACATACAGCCCCCCTTATTTCCTCCCAATCCAACTCTACCCCCAGCTGCCATCTCTACACATGCTTTCGCAGCTAACCAGCAAAGGTGCTTTATCAATGCATCCGCACCTAGAATTGTCAACTATTCGAAGGAACGGAGCGGAGAATCGATATCCAATGAGGGAAGCTGCACACGGAGGGAGAGAGCACGAAGTGAGAGAGAAGATAGCGAGGTATTGATCTGCCTGCGTAGTGGACTGATGAGAACTGAAGAAGCAGGAAACACAGAGGCTATATATACATGAAGGGAGTCTGAAGAACGTTCATGAGTGCACATGAGATAATGTGGAGCTCAATGTGGGGCGCCATGTGGAGCGCCATATGAGATCATGTGGGTCAAGCCGGCCCAGCTCGAAGGTGAGCCAAGATACCAGTGAAGTCCCATTTTGATTGAGGTGGGTAGCTATGAAAGATATAGAGTAGTTGGGAGAAGTTAGGACAAGGGGTACACTGCCCACAGCAGCAGGTTAGTCCTGACAATATTAGGTGGTAGTGAGATTGCAGCAAGGCAAAGTTGTTCGAGTCAAGTGTAACATAATATTCGGGTTGGCGAATAGAAAGTAAATTGTAGAAAGTACGTATCTACATCTGAAGACATAAAATAGTAAAGGCACTAAGTCGCTAAGGGGAGGTTAAACTTACCTAAGTAGGCGATTGTGGATATATTACGCTAGGCTTCAGTCGAATGGTGACTGGCTATGACATTTCAAGTCCTTACCTCTAATAAAGGCACTTCACGAGAAGCGCCAGTTATCATACCACAAGTCAGTCGATTTCTATGGAATGGGCTGTGGTTTGCAGGTTGCCCTGGATCATACGCTTGGAATGCAGGCAAGTCTATATGAACATAACAATGCCCAACTGGCGTTTCCGATTGCACACCGCAAGCCTGAATCTGAGTACCTCGAATAACCTAAAATATACTCCAACTAGATCCTATAGCGCAATGCTAGTGATGCCTAGTCCGGATTAGGCATGTAAACCTTTCTCTATTATTATTACAATAGGATAATCCACACGCATACAGAATGAGCAGATGAGACAAACCATAGGGATTAGGAGTGATATAAGAACCCTGTGACCCTCCGTTGGGGTTGTTTGGCCTTCTTCCGATGTACATATGCCTCAATTCGATTTCTAATCTCTAATCTCTCTCTGGCGTGTGACACTAGATATCCCCAGCATCGCGCACCTCCTCCGAGCTCTCGAGTATTTTTCTTATTGATAGGTGCACCTAGTTCGGGAGAAACATATTATTTCCTAACCTTTTACAGCTAAACCTGAACTCTACTCTATAGCAGTATCGAGACCAGTCCTCTTTTCCATTCCGACTATCAATGTCAATTCCTCCCTATCCCCAACTGTACCCAGCCTTCCTGTGTACCTTCTCCTAAACCCCCACTACACTCCACCCCACCCAAATCCCAAGCCATCGCCAACATACTCAAAGCACGTATACCGATATCATCTCCTCCACTACAATTGCGGCGGATTCGTCGGACACGCCACGTCGACAGTGCTAAAATTCAACGGGCACGGATCCGGGCATCCAGTTTGACAATGACCCACAACTGTGACCGTCGGCACCGTCTCACAGCTCGTACTCGCCACTGTGCTCGCGCAGGTCGAGGTTCCACGGCAAAAGTGCGTGGATGTGGTTGTGATTGGTACGAAGGGGGCGCAGCTATGTTAGTGATAAATATTAGACATGTGAATTTTCAAAGGAGATAGAGAGGTAGCAGGGGCAGAAGGGGCGCACCGGACGAAAGGACAGACGATCCCAATTTTCGGGCATTTAATAGTGGGGGGAGCGGTGATTGTGGGAGTAGGGCAGATGGAGTAGCAACCGAGGGCGTCGGTGGTGCAGGTCGTCGGGGGGGGTTTGAGCTCGGCGGGCGGGGGAGTAATGGCTGCCTCAGGGGCGGGAATGGCAGTTGCTAGGCTATGGCCACAAGTGGTTAGTGATTAAGGACCTTATGACCAGAACATCTGGTGGCAGGCAAAGACTCACTGAGCGAGGAAGCTGACTGCGACCAAGGCGGCGGAGACGACGTTAACCATTGTGATAGGCGAGGTTGGATGAGATAGAGGTAGTCAAGCTCGGTCTGGCAGTCAGTTTCTTTGGGTTGACTGGTGCTGGTGGGTTGACAAGATTCTGAGCACAATGGGACGTACAAGCTTTATACTCTAGCTCAACCGCTACCCAGGCTTCTACCTACAAGAACGTGCACATGTTGTCACCTGTAGTCCAGCCCCGTCGGTTCTGTTGTCTACCCGCAGTTCCGGGCCGTTCCATAACAGCTCTTGGAAGGCTTCAGCGCACATGCCCACGCACGCACGCACGCACGCACGCGCAAGGTGGTCAGCCATGTTCAACGTTCCCCCGGAAAAAATATACGGTAGGAGTAAGTATGGTGTGGTATGCATGTGCTGCCGGTGGTTTGCCTTGTTGGTGACAGGCATCGGCAACGTTCCAGCCGAGACTGTAGAGATGACATGTCGACAGCTGTAAGATTTTACGCTGTTATGTGTAACGTAACACATTAGACAAGCTTTGCTTGGCTATTTATTGGTGCCTGGTCTAAACGTAATATTATTCTGCCTCTGCATTGCCGAACGCGTGCCGGTAATTGGCTGTATCTTTATGTACAACACAAGTTGCAGATCCCGGGTACCTCTTCCACAGATTAAGATTAGATAAGATGGATATGGAGATATTTCACCTAACTGCACTAAAAAAGAATAAGATGTTTAATTATTATCAATCCTAATCAACAAAGCTGTAGGTATAACCCCAACGCATGAAATAGCCACTCCCCCGCAAAACGGCATAATAATCCATGATTCAAACCCACCACCCACTTCCTCGCATTGTGCGCACAGTCAACCTCCTTGCTTAATCTCATTCGAGACCACCCACCAGCGTCAACGTTACACCACCGCATGTGTCCGCGACATGCAATTGGCCCCACCAACCTAGGGAGGTCTCTAATATAAATATGTCTGTCGTCTACGGATCCGGATACTACGGAAGACGGATATCACGGCATAGAGCACAATTATACATTCATAGACGCACATACATAGATGTTGTAGATACTAGTATTCATTCGTCTATGATTGAGATCCATACCATCGCAGCGGAAATTCGGCACATTGTACACTGTACTTACATCTGTGCATACATGGGTTACCGTCGATTGGTCGGCAGCTGTGAAGCCTAGAATAGGGTCGAGAGCCATGTGATAGGGCCGGTCATTGCTTTGCTGGAGTTGAATTTTTACTGCGACCGCGAATGGAGTTGGAAGTTGGAGAACCAATCAACAACACTGTGATGCACGTCTTGGCATGATATGAGTGGTTGCGGCCAGTAGGGCGATTGGAGTTTAAGAAGTCGCAGGTGATCCTTTTGAGATTGAGAGAAGCTTATTTAAGCAAGCCGAGCGCTACGGATTATGTAGGCCGACTGCCCTCGCGGTATACAAACTTACATAGTGCTCTGTTTCCAGAGTTGGCGGTACGGATAACTAACGCTCCCAATGGTGGGATACAGATACTACTTCGTACGATTCCGGATTCCCCCCAAAACACTGTCACTTGCGCTGGTGGGACATGACCACCCGCGCATAGACGGAACCGATATCGTTGGATGAATTTCAAAAATGCCATGTATGCAAGAGTGGCCATGTCTTATCTACTGTGCGCGCTCAGGCTACATACATATGTAGTTTTGAGGGACATGCGAATCGGGAAGCTCTCCCGAGTTTGGCAAATGTACATCCGTACTCTGTAACTACCGGTATATACGATTGTGCCATCTCCCTCTCGCTCAAGGTGAGGGCTGGGTGGCAATTCCTGCATAGGAACGTTAAGTTCGGGTGGGATATCGGGTGGTGAAATAACGAGTCTTGATACCTAAATTTTGTACTCCCCTACCTGCTGCACGGGTTTCATTCTTGGGACATTAGTAATAATAGTATAATTTCTAGAATAGCTGCTTAATCTACCAGGGCGCATCAGGCCTGAAGTCGGGGTTGCGTTATGTAATTGAACCCCCCTCGGTCCTCATTGATAGCCAGCAATCCCCTGAGTCAACTCTATCCATCAATGTGTCCATCTCGCCTCCCTCATCTATCCCATCCCTCTTACCTATCTTGGGTAGGTTGGAAGTGAAAGCTGTATTTAGAGCACAATCTGCTGGGTAGCCTTCAATAGATAGTATATACAACACTTAGCGGTAGCAACTGACAGAAAAGAGATGAAGGTCTCCGCTAGGTAAATTTAAACTGTAGAGTTATCCAAACTCAAGATATTACTCCTCCAGAGTCATGATTAACAAGCCATCAGCCACCCTCCACGTCGGGCTAAGGAAGCAAAAGAGCGACCGAGCATTTAATCGTGATTACGCTCTGCACTCCTCCGCACGTCCTGTCCCACACTGCGGCTGCCAGAACATGTGACCAACTAGTTACCGGTATGCCCTACGATCGACAGCGCTATGATAAATTCCGACAAGGAGTATTGTGAGGTTCAGAAATTCTTGGCCAAAAACCCATGGCAGAAATTATACAGGATCTGAAGTGAACCAATTTTAAGAGGAGGTGGAGGAAAGAGGACATACCCCGACCGTCAAAGATTCAGAGGTGCTTCTGGCATAGATACCTTGCAACAGCACTAAACAATTTCCCTACAATAGAATAGACTTTAAGTATGATTCTAGAACTATTTCCTGCACAAGACCATCTTATTAGAGTATCATTCTGTTATGTCACAATTATTGCATAGAGTAATAAAATTGCATACTGACAACTTCGCATACGGGAGTAGTCCCTTGTTGCTCAGAATTACCCTGAACGGGATTTAGTAAGCGTCAACCTTCATTGGATCCTCCGGTCCCTAGGATATAACGGTTAGGTAGGTTTGCCTAGATAACCCATATGAGTAATAAGTTTATTTAAATAGATAAAAATAGAAATATGTTATCCCTCCTACATCAATATGCCACCCGTGACGGTATAAACTATAGGCAAGCCACCCTGCCAAGCCGTACGGGAGATGTGTACATATACAGTATATACGGAAGCCACTGATTCAAAACAAATGAAAAAAAAAATGCTACACTTTTGCATCCCTAACTTTTACCAAACCGAACGCTTCGCGCCCACTACTCATCTTTACCAGCCTTAGCTCCATCCTTCCTACTTTCTTGTTATCATCATTTGTCAAGTACATATTTGAAATTGTATTTGTATCCTCAGCTAGTATATCCCGAACATCCGTCAACAATGGCATCAGTGTTGTGTCCACAGTCCTGTTGCATCCTTTGGTTCGATGTTCCATCCACCACATAATAAGACAGGCTGCAGGGACCAGTAAATTCAGAACGAGCTATGTAATGACACGGTATTTGAGAATACTGGCTTGAAGGAACGTAACTGGCTGTAGAGCTCGCAACTGAAGTTGCACAGGTAGACCAGCATCCCCCCGAGGTGAATATGGTGTTAACGCCGACTGCATGGAGATGTAGCCCTGCCGGAGGTGTGGTTGTGCATACTGTGTAAGGTTGCGGGTGTCCAGCTTTGCCGCCGTACAATCGGGATAGTTGACATCACATCCGATAATACTATCATAGCGAACTTCGACCAGTTGTCCCATACGAGTGTATACGGTTCACCAGGGTCACCCTACATCGTTTGGCTAGTTATATACGGCCAGTCTTATAATATCGAATGCCTACTGTGAAATCGACCGTTGCAACTACCCAGCAATCTTTGATATTCATGTCCGATACCAATCCAGTATGTGTAATATTATCCCAACGGTACGACATATCATTCAACCACCCCCCTAGGCGAGGGCCATCAACGAGAACGCTAATCGTTTTGGATATGTTACCGGTGGTATTCTTCGGGGGAGTGACAATGTGGTTGGGTAAACGGTAGGGAGGCTATTGTGTTGTCAACAAAAGTGTGCTATCTAGGAACAGCACCGTTGGGGACAAGATGAGGGTTTGATCACGGTGGATATCCTCAATCCAGGGCCCCACAACCGAATCCCAGGTTAAGACATGAATTTCGATGTACGGTATTGGGAGATTAAACACGGTGGCATTAATAGAAGCTTCCTGAATTGCTATAGACCGGGTTTCACGAAAATCCACCTCCGGAACCATGCGGTGGAGGAGAATCCGATGGCGGGCATTAACAATTCCATACCGGAACCACTACCGGCACTGCCCTCCAGAACTTCGAAGCCCCATTGATCAACATAGCATATCGTTGCAGAGATCTAAATCCTCCAGGAAGAGATGTGAAGTTATTGTGATCATAACCCGTGACAGGTTACCAATTGACCGAACCAGACAGCAGCGGGGAGATTACTGTCGGGGGAAGTATCATGACCAATGCAATTGCAGTGTACCAGGTGTACCTGCCAGACCGAGCTGTAGGAGCCCGATATCTAATCATCGTACCTAGTTAGCCAAGGTGAAGCACATCATGTTGAAGGAGGATATTTGCAAATCTCCAGTCCACCGATAGCATGCAGGAGCCTCCGATTAAACATCCCAGAACGAGTGATCCCGAAATTATGCCTGCGATGTCGCTAGGGTGCAACCTGGAATGCATCCTGCAAATTCCCCAGTGCTTTATTTTAGTGGAGGTAAACTGATTTCCATCTAGCACATAGGATAACGACAGTGCAAGGGAGGAAGAAAGTAATCCATGCGCAATCGGCGCCCAGCATGCATAAAAACATCGGAAGTATTACCTCTCACCACTTCTTGCTAAGTTTTTTAGTGGGAACAGGGATGCAGCAATTTCTGCGGGTGGGAGGTGATCACCAATACTTCCGCCTGAAAGTGGTACTGCGAAACTCGCCAGGTCATTCGAGATTAGAGATGTTTATAGAAGTGGAGGGAACCTCGTAAGGAAATCCCCGCTATCGTCGACGTCTGTATTTCTTGCTGAAAGTATCACGTATTCAAATATAAATATGGGTTAAACATATTGGTAGGTCGAATTTATTTGAACGTCAGAATGGCGACGGCAAGGGGAATCTGGAACCATAGTGTAGTAAAATTGCATCCCTGACAGCCCCCCTGTATGGGAGCGTTCTCCGCATTACCCTGAACTGGATAGCCTATCGTCAACCCGCATTGGATTCTCCGGTCCCAGGATTATTATTGATAGACACCTTTGTCTCACATGAGTAATGCATTTTTAAGAATAAAACAAAGCGGAAATCTGTTATTTCTTTTACATCAACATAATGGTATCTCACACTTAGGCAAGCCAACCCACCAAGCCGTACGGCACTGACTTCAAAATATGTATATATGTATGTTCTGGGCCGCTCATGGGCAATTTAAATAAATCCTCGATTTGGTTTATAACGTACTTGAATTGATAAAGGTCTATGAGTACTGATTTACAAAATATAAAAAAGAATTAATAAGGGTATACCTAACTGGAGCTCAGCAATAGTGCGATATATTTCCAAGTCAATTTCTCCTCTAACAGCTAGAACTACGAGGTTACCACCGACATGATTCGTTGATACTTTCGCATTCAATAAATTAATTATTCTTACAGCATTGGCAGAAACACGAGTATTTATAGATGCCTGGCAAGCAGCATTGGCTAATGTAATTATGGTTTGCCTAGCAGTTGGAGCATCTGAAATGTCATTCTCCAGGCCTATAAGCCCACGGGCAATTTAAATAATTCCTCGATTTGGTGTATAACGCACTTGAATTGATAAAGTTTTATAAGTACTGGTTTACCAACAAAAAAAAAGAATTAATAACAGTATACCTATCCCAGCAACTGCAATAGGTTCATCTTTGGCCCTCTCATTAGAGCCGCATACAAGTACTGAGTTTTTTTAAAAAATTAAAAAAAATAGGTTCATCTATTTACAAGTCGATTGGATTCTGCTCTAGCAGTCTAATTTGTGTTTGTTCAGCTAGAGCTTACTTTCACATATAAATAAATTCAGCATTGGCAGCAATGATTAGAGTAGAATTTCTTCAACCGGAACTCAAGTAGTTGTAGATGCAGCATTGGCTAATCTAATTGTAGTTTACCAAGCAGTCAGAACATCTGGAATATTATTCTCCAGGCACATAAGGTTGGCAGCTGGTTAGAAGCTGTAAAGGTTAGCAAATACGCCATACTTGGTTAACAATTGATGGCGTTCAGGCTGTGATTTGCAATAGCGATTGCATATAGCCATTTGTTATTGGGTTTGGCTAAAAAATATGATGTCTGTTGTAGTATTGTGCCATCACACCTGCCGACAGCAATGTAAAACAATATCTACCTATTGTATAAGTCTGGAGCCTGCTTTAATTTAGTCTAAAATCGAGGAATTGAGGGGATGGCAGAAATCCGCGTATAAGAAAGTACCTGCGATTAAGAAATCACCGCCTTGCACCTTACCCAGATCCTGTGATTACAGTAAAAAGCAATGAGGATTTTCTAGTGTAAAAAGAAATCGAGCGATAAGATGTAGACAAAAGATGTTACGATTGGGTAGTTTTTACAATATGAAAAACTAATTCTGGGAAAGGCAAAAAAGACAATATGGTCTATTATATCCTGCAGATGAGGTACCGATGTTGAAGTTTTCTAATGGGTCGCTGGATGGGTTTGAATTGAGGCATGGAATTCGGGAGTCAGCAAGTGCAGATATGAATGCTGTAGTGGAACAACAACCTGAGATTGCGAGGATCCTAGCTTCCTATGAGTATGAAGATATCTATAACATGAATGAGACTGGTATGTATGGATCATTGACGTAAGAAGGATATACTAATGACATAATATTATAGAATATTTTTAGTCTTGCTACGGAGCGACATGAAGGATTCAAGAAAACAAGAACCGCTTGACAGTAATGGTGTGTGCTAATACTGATGGCTCTGGCAAAGTACCTCCTTGGGTTATTGGGGAGTCTGCCAATCCACGCTGTTTCAACGGTGTTAATCTCCATCGCCTCCGGATGCAATATCGCAGCAATGGGAAAGCTTGGGTAACTATGAATTTGTTCCTTGAATGGCTCCGATGGTTTAGCAAGCGTCTACATCATGGTCGCAAGGTGGTATTGGTGCTGGACAATTTTTCTGGCCATAAGGTACCAACTTCAGACATTCCCGCAAATATCCGAATTATTTTCCTTCCTCCTAACACTACCTCTCATCTGCAACCATGCGATCAAGGAAACATTGCAACTCTAAAGGCATACTGCTTGAAGAAATTGCCGCGCTCTACTCACCTCCGTTGATCATCCACGAAATCCCAACCAAGATCCTGGAACCACTCCCAACACCTTTGATGATTCTGAACCTCGTCCCATGGTTACCAGAGCGGAAGTTATCCAGGCATTAGAGGTTCTTCAGCTCTATGTCATTCAGACCGTCCCCAATACTGCACCCCAACAACAAACCGCTACCCTTATGGGCGATCTCACTACCTTGACAATTCGGATGTGGGAGCTCAATCTCAAGCGCAAGCAGCAATTACACCTTGACCGGTGGCTAGGGCACCCAATGTGATGAGCCGGGTGGGGGTGGATAGATGGGGACAGGGAAGGGCTTAGGGTATCATGTATCTAGTTGAATATCAGTTCTTTAATCATTTTCGGTCTAATTGCATAACCTCCCGATATCCGGCAAAAGGTGTTCTGAAGGACGTCATGCACTTAGACAGATCGACTGTACCGGAATTCAGTTGACCATTGCATCTCATCTCCCGTGGCGCTGCTACAGAGCCGCTACCACCAGCAAACTTCGCCCTCGGGGAATCTGTAGTTCAGCCTTGATCGGTATTAGATTCGGATGTCAATCTGCTCCTTGTGCTACACCGAGTCCCTTTTGCTCCGTCGTCGGAAACCATCTGGCTGTCGAGATCGCTCGTCCGACCGAAATCACACCAAATATATGTAGCCGAAACCGGTTATTCGAAAATCATAAAAAATTAGGATCCCACAAAATATATAGAGCATAGACATTACCGATCTTCACCACTAAATACGAGCTGCTATGTGAAATATACAAGCTTCAGGTAGATGAAACTTGATCTGGAAAATGCCAAGCATCACAAACAATATCTAATTCGGCACCTGGGGCCGCTGAGACATCGACACATCCCATTGTACATGTTCAATATTACGTGACGGATTGTAGTAGACTTTTATATTGAAGGTATCACGTTCCATGCTCCTTCGATAAACCAAGGCAATCATTTCGAGGCCTCTTCCCCCAACAGAAAAACATGAAAATTGGTTTCCTTGTCCCAAGCATCCTTTTCCAGACATCAGTACATCGTCCTGGGTGTTGGGGTCAATTTTCATGTATATCTTTGCCGCAGACCTGACCGTGAAGTGTTAGTATCAACCCCCCGCTTGAACAGAAAAGCAACAATCCAACGTACGCAAGGGTCGTACCAGCAATTCAGGCATGGGTCGTCCATCTGGTTCGAATTAGAGGGTCTGAAGGTGAGGTTGACTACTTATGGAGGTGGCGATAGTAAGATATTTGATGACTAGGTAGAGTATGGAGGTTTCTGGTCGCCGCTGGATGGGGGTACGGTAGGGAGCTCAAGACACCATGAGCAAGAAATTTCACCATTCCGGTGTTGGGATCGACTGTAGATCTTACATGTACAAGGATGACCGATTATGCATGTGCAACACACGCTAATATCTGTGAAACATGCAGTGCTTCGGTAGAACCGCCTTGGCGTCTGCTCTGATTGGCCAGTTTCATAGTAATGTGTTGCTTACTGATCGGCTTTAGATGGATTGGGGGGTATGCAGGTCTTACCGAGACAGGGATCCTTCTGCACGTAAGACGCGGGAAGCCCTCCGCCCCAGTCGATACGGATTTCTTGTATCAATTATGCGGGTGTGAAGCGCAGCCAGAAGTGCATGTGGGAGTTCAGGCTCAGGATGGTGGCGAGATGAATTATGTAGGCTTATGCGGTTAACTGCTCATTGTGTTATTACGCGTCGTGGTGGAGATGATTCAATCTCTAAGTAACACCATAGATGAAAAATAAATGATACATAGCCTGATGCTGGTCTGAGGGTTTTTTACCCCAGCTGAGTGCCGGCAGTCCGATGATGTACTTGTAACTGCCACATCTAACATGACAAAGCGCGAGTCTTCATGAATGGGGAGCATATTATGGTGGAAATACTCCAGTATAAGTCACCAATATGACTAACACCGAAAATAAGCTTATTTCTTTTTGGAGGTCATGTTTGAGAAAGTGATAGCGAATAGGACGCTGAAAAGGTTCGGCACGAATTTGAGATCGATGTACCATCAGTCAGAAAAGGTCTAGAATGTTCTATTGTACCGGTAGCGTTCATTCGGCCCACACCCGTACACAAACATTCATACCGCTCATGGACATGCCCAGTTCGGCTTAGAGTACCGTGCAGAAGAAAGTACCTATAGTTAGAAACGTTACCGTGAATCTTTTTCTTCATGTCTCGCAGCCAACCTGAGGTTATGGTGAGAGTAACCGGGCATACGGCACTGTCACAGCTCTTGGCAAAACCCATAGGTACTACTATCACACAACTTGCAAGTTGGATCTTTAGGTTAATATCGTGTGCCTTCAAGGTAAATTAAATTCATGTGACGGGGGGTAGTGGAACCCTGATTATATTGAATTAACGGTCAGACTATATATGTTCCGGCACACCCACCACACCTGCAGCTATTCAGCCAACTAAAGAAGTCGGCCACCAGAACTTGGTAAAAGTTTTTTACCACTCGTTGCCTTATGTTCCAGCATCACGGAACACGCTGTCAGCTGCAGCAGATAGTGGCGACATCCATCTCCCGCAGTTAGGTTTGGCTCCCTGCTGCTCTGCGGCACAACAACTCTCAGTCCCTAGATTTAATTGAAGTACGCTGTCGCCAGCTAATATAATTAATATGAGGTTCATGCGGGTGATTCGCAGACTACTTTTTGTACTGCTCGATGACACACTGGTTTAGCCCTTTCCATGGACTAATATGACCCAATGTTGGCGGAAGATTGAACTAGTTTTTCCTGTATATAAAACAATAGATTCCCTTTTGTCTCAAAATCCTGATATTCCCACAAGTCCTGACCTAGCCAAGTCATTCCAGAATAGCCAAGATTACATATAAAATCCATCTATTGCTATCAATACTGACGCCCCCCAAAATCGTACGTATGTGCGTGCTACCAGCCTATACATGCCCTACAGGTATAACTTTTTAGATCTCGGCAGCGATCCCGCTTGCCTAAACCAAATATCGGGGAGCAAGACCCCAACGGCTCGATCGCAATATATGACAACAGGAGCAAGTCTTTGCGAATTTAGTTCCTGTATCTATAGCGCTAGGCAGGAGCTGCCGACCGCGAGAGGTAGAAACTTGGCCGATATTCAAAACGCTCCAAAAGTATGACTCAATAAGACTAATTGTGGTGGAGAGCCTAGGTAGTGTATAGTTGGCGGAAAGGGAACAAAGACCAATTCGCAAAGCAACACTCACGACGATGACCTAAACTTGTGGTGGCAAAAAAATGAGGTGCTGCTGAAACGTCGTAGCCATGGGTATGTTCGACACGAGGCGCACCTGGGGTCTGAGCCGAGCCCGTGGGCAGGAGACTTAACTATTATATACAGATGCCGAAAGCTTGCAGTTGGCCTTGCACGATGCGATCTGACATGGCAGTGCCACCCAGGTGCGGTATGTCCTAAAAAAATATTGACGTTACAGTTATCGACACCGGGAGCGTTTACGGGATAGCATTGTACAAGGCTCTACATAGGGTTCTGGACAAGGGGAGCTCCCCGAAGCAGGGGTTGATTTTGTCTCTGCTGCTCGAGGGGGGAGCAGGTGTCAATATGGTGGGTGGCAATTACGGGACTCCATTGACCGTAGCCGCCTGCACTCGGAATAGCAGAATCGTGGCTATGTTACTCGACAGAGGAGCAGATGTCAATCTTGTGGCTGGCCATTATGGGCTGCATTGAGTATCCACGGGAGGTTCACAAATGGTATCACTTCTGTTGAATCGAGGAGCAGATATCAACCTTGTGGGAGGCAAGCATGGGACTGCATTGACTTCAGCCGCATCCACCGGGAATTTGAGAATTGGCATTGCACCCCTGCCGCTCGATAGAGGAGCAGATGCCAACATTGTGGGTGGTTATTACGGGACTGCATTGACCGCAGCGCTCTGCAGCCAAAGTACGAAATAGTGTCACTGTTGCTGGATAGAGGATTAGATATTAACATTGTTGGTGGCCATTATGGGTCCGCATTGGCCGCAGCCGCCTCCAACCGAGATGCGAAATAGTATCCGAGTTGCTCGACAGAGGAGCAGATGTCAACATGGTTGGTGGCCAGGTTGGGACTGCGTTGATTGCAGCTATATCCCTGCAAGATAGAGGAATTGTATCATTCCTTTTAAACCGAGGACCTGACGTAACCTTGTCGGTGGTCATTATGGGACTGCATTGATCGCAGCTGTATGCCGGGGACATGAGGGAGTGATATCGCTGCTGTTGCATCAAAGAGCAGATGTCAACATTGTAGGCGGGTTCTCCGTGACAATGACAATGACAGGGTCACAGGACATCGTGATCAATTTGTCTGTGGCATCAGATGAGAAATTTAGCCAGGCCACAGTTAATAGCTGATGACACCAAAATTGTAGTTTGGAACCCCTAATTGCAATTGTACAATACAAACCACCCAAAGGCTAGCCGATATCAGTACCTATGCTACGATTGATAATGGAGTCTCCTCGATCTAGGCCTGAACTTCGATACATTTTTGGTTCAATTCCTCCTAAACCTGAAGATCTACTCCATTCACCCCACGATCGCGGGCTCTTCCTTGAGTCATATTCGCCATCGCCTAGTCCTTTGTCGGTTTTTGCAAAATAATTTTATACAGGTGAGGTACAGTCAATTGTAAGTCGAATCGATGTACAGACTTTAAAAATAAAATAAAAACCAGTCAATTATGCCTTGGCTATGTTCCGCGAAGTGGTTTGTTCCCCAATATGCATTGGTACTTTCCATGCACCCTCACATGCACCTCGAGTGACAGCTCAACGCTCGACTTTTTTCTTTTTATTTTTTCTTTAGGCACCTTGCGACCGCCCCCAACGGTGTTGGCATTGCTGCTGTAGTTATTTCCCTCTTCCGTTGTCTAGGAAGAGCGAGATGCCCTCCGGAAATGTGCTACAAACGTAGCTCTGTACAAAAGTCTGGCGGGGGCACTAATCTGGCGGGGAGTGGCTCCCCATTACCGACTTTTGTTAGACCCCCGAAGCAGCAGCGCAGTTCACAGTTGTCCATTTCGAGGTCCATTCGGCGTCCATTTCGGCATCCTTGGTGAGTGGATAGGGAAATGGACGGCTAATTTTGAACACAGATTTGAACCTGAGGAAGCTCATCTATTCTATACGAACTGTAGTGCGAGTTCACTAGTAGTTGCCTAGATTTTACTTTCGCACTTGGGGAGTTTGACAGAACAGACAACAGGACACAGGTACGCAATATGTCATTGTCTGTTGCACGGGATACTGTGGTGGCAGGTTGAACTACTATTGCCACCTTTACGACAGTCTAAACCCACTCATATTACCTCTTCGTGGGTGGGTGATCCAACGCTTACCGAACCCTGACCCACAGACAGCCGAGCGCATCTTCAAAAAAGAGAATTGAACAACCGTGATGGATTGAAAGGTTTGGTGCGTGCGATTTGGATATCTGGTATTGGTACGTGGATACAAAATGTGCTCGGTGTGGTTATAAAAATCTTTGCCGCAAAATTCTCAACTGCGATCACTCCCGACTCACTTTATCATATTTCACCTCTTAGGGAAATGGACAACTCGAAAAATAGGAAATGGACATCGAAATGGAAAGCGAAATGGACACGAAATGGGCACTGTGAACTGGACTAGCCTCGGCCAAAGTTATTTGCTCGCAAGAATAGTTACAATCTACCAAAGGAAGAGATATGGCTGGATGTACTTAGAAAATTATACCTATGTACTGGTGAAGAGTCGTCCCAAACTTGAGCGACTTTCCGTAACTAGATGAGAGGCGCTGCCGAAATTGGCTACTTCGCTGAAGGTTTCTCAGGATTACCATTCACGTGCCTTGTGGCTCATTTATTTCTCTATTGGGATTTAGCTAATTTCTTGACAAGATAAAACGGTAGTGGGCACCGTCAATATTTGCCTATGAGGATGCATTGATGGAATGGTATTTGGACCTTGTCTCTAGCTCGACGCATCGCTATGCGTCATGCAATGCAGGCTAAAATAAGAATTGATTCCAAGACTTCATGTGGAAAGCGCTCAGCTGAAAACCACATATTGCGACAGTTCTGAGTTGTAATGCCGCCAGTGGAGTATAGTTCAAGCTGTTAATATGCGACCGGCGGCTGTGTATATAAGGTGACACTTTGTCCGGCCGTAGGACCGGTTTGCAGTATAACCACTGTTATAACAACTAAGAAACGGTCATACTTCCCTCCACCCACAATATCAAAACCATGCACCCTACATCCACCATGACTGTCGACATGTTCCTTGCCATGCTTGACATGCTCTCTGTCGTCACCGCTGCAGCAATTCCAAACCCTGCTCTTACTGGGACTGGGGTCCCTGCGGGTATGTAAACGGAACTCTGTACGGCGCAGGGTTCTGACTGACACTTCTTGTATGGCTAGCTGTTCAAATTCACGAAAGTAGAGCTATTTTGCCTCGGCAGGATTGTGCCCCGACAGTACTAATAGCGGACCTATTTGCAGCATGCGAGCCTGACTTGGTTCCCTGTCCCGCAGGCTGCTGCACCATCGATCAAGGCTGGACTGCTGGCGTGGAGAATACTTGTTAACTGCTCCATAGTTGATAACTACAACGTACGGTACCGGTACTACGGATAGGACTTGTCATAGTGCATTTGTATGGGGCAGATATGGCAAGTCTATTTTGGGGACTCAATCATTGTAGTTATTACTGTTGGGAAATTTGTAGCCGTTGCATGGCAGTTGGGTTTCCAAATTTAAATTCTATATAGGTTCATATAATATCAGCACGCTATCGCGGCAAGTCGATTCACACTAGTAGGGACTCGGCTTTATAAATGCCAGTCCACTAGTAACTACATGTGGAAACATAATATTGTAACCATGAAAATCCTAGGCGTAGTCAATAACTGCTTGCGAGGTAAAGTGTCTGCAGCCAAGTGTTGGGAATGCTTAGGTTGAGAGTACAATCAAACCCCTATGATAGCGTAACTTCGGACCAGAACCTCCTATGTTATTAATTTTTATAAGGTTTTGCTGGCATCTTGTGCACATTGTAACAGTGGTTCAATGGACTAGGACTCCAGGGAGCGCTCGTAGTCTATGACAAGAAGGGAACGTTGGGTTCAGTAAGATACAAGACGTTGTGTGAAGAACCAGGGAGATTGTGGGTCTCTTATAGACACCAGTCCTCCCAGTGAGCCCGTCTTTCATGATTCCCTGATAACCCCCTGGTGATCCGGTAGCCCCAGTAGCTCAATCCCATGCAGCCCATCCGATCCATCCTATGTAGCCTAAATGCTTGTGGTTTCAACTTTTCAACCAAATATTCGGTACTAGTCAGAGGATTGTAAAATGTTAGCTCAAAATCCAATGTCAATTCCATGCCTATGCAGTGCGGAATAAACAGAGGGAATATGTGAGTATAGCAAGGGTGGATCCTGATTAGGAGCAGCTCTACCTATGTGCTCTGTGGCAAACAGCAGCCCTGGTTGTTAGGGCTGTTCCACAGTTGCTGTTTGGGACCGGAAAAATGCTATGTATGAGGCATGCTACGGTAGAAACTACCGGTTAAGACTGCAGACATACTCGCCGTAGGTTAATGTTGTCAGCAGCTGTCACGGTGTCGTATTCATTACTTTTTAAATATAGGTACTCCCTAATGCATGGTACTCCAGCACAGTATTCAAGGCATATTAGAATATTGTTTGCGGTGCTAGATAATTTACGCAGAGATTTACGCCAAAACGCTCTTCTAAAGTTATGCAACACATGCACATAGGCCACAAGTCACATGCCTCGAGTCGGGTAGAAGTCACAAGGTGTCAGAGGAGATTTGAAGGCTAATAGAGGATGTAGGGCCGGTAAGCACCCTAGGTAGGCTGGTCCCTATGATAATTCTTCACATATTTGTGCCATTCCTTCTGCTGTCCTTGTAAGGCCTCTTGATTCTCCCCCATCCGCCCTACAAGCTGTCCTTAACGCGGTGGTGGCAATGGATGAGGGATCCGGAATGTTACCATCCATACCCCGTCCATACCCCGGACCACGCGAGGGAAGGCGATGCTGCTTGCAACCATATCGGGGACACCGGAATAGAGTTGAGCATGATGCCGGAAGAGGAAGTACCACTTGGTCCATTCGGCAATCTCTCCAGGATTATTCCAAGGCTATTCCCCAATCATTATAAGATTGCCTACCGACAACGCTTGTAAGTAACGTCGACCTTCGCTGGTAGTCAGCATTACTATTATGTGTGGGGAGGCGACCGAGCAGAGGACAGACCGAATTGAAACATGCACCCCTCACCAAGCTCCACGATCACTATGCAATTTTTATGTCTTTTTTTTGGAAGTCTATACGTCCGTGGGGCCTAAGGCTATGGGGCGGCACCGTTCCCTGCCTTTAGAAGATTCGGTACATCCACGGAAAAGCGGGCTACGTACACGTCCTGCTTCCCGAGCCTAAAAAAGCAAAGGGAACCTTATATGATACCGCAACCTCTGCCACGCCTTACCGGCCCTCCCCTGATATAGAACCCCTGCCACTATGCCCCTCTCTGGCCCTCCCCTAGAAAACAAAACCAACCAAAAGCAAATAAATTAACGCAGCTCCAAATGGTAGAAAAAAGTATCCACCCCACCCACCTCTGTCCTACCTGCTCCCCATGCCTACACATCAGGGCTATGTGCCTGTCTGTTTCCGCATAGCTTCCACATTTCCTGCAACCAGAGTCCACCGTATCGTCTATCTTGTTCCGCCAGACTTGTAGGTTGCCTTTGCCGGGAGGACTGAAGGTGGCGTGGAAGAGGACGAGAAAGCAACAAAGCAGCGCCAAGGGAGCGGGGGTGGGTAGAGTAGTCAAGTGGAATCAGTGAGTGAGAGTCAACTACGTTCATTGCAGAACCCCAGTGAAATTTTTATGTCTTAACCTCGTACTATAACCTGCTCTATATACCTGTGCCTTTAGTTAATTGTAACCTTCACTTGCAGTCAACCTAAAGTTATGGCAAGGCCCCCATGCATCCCTTCAAGGGTTCCGCTATGCCTTCAGAACCATAAATGCGGACCAAGACTACGCACAACTATATACCGCCAGCCCAATGAAACTGTGACATCACCGACATCAACTTTGGAAAGACGAGTGATTACGAGAACTCCTCAACCCCAAGGCCCCCGACGTTGGTTACAGCTTTATTTTACTCAGCGCACTTTTACGAGTTCATTGACCTATTTTATTATTCTTCATCACCGAAACTACAAAATCCCCCCGAGGGAAAAGTTTTACGACTTTTCCGCTCAAAAGTGGGCGATTTTCGCCAGCGAACATACGTGGCATCCGCCCCAATTTACATTGGTCCGGACCACCCACACCAATTCTCTGACTTTCTACGAGTTTCCACGGCTCAGCTGCACAACTTTCGAATAGTTTCCACTGAGGCTCTGCCCACCACATAGCAACCGTTGCTACGTGACCCAGATTCCGGCACCTATCCTTGTTCTAGTCAACCAATTATCAACTCTCACTCTCTTAGGATAATTTTATTCTAAGATTGAGTCTCATTGGTAAACTTCAACATGGCACCGCACCCAAGGGGTGTTCTCTTTGGCCCAGTGAAAGACTGGGGCCAGGGTAGCACGAAACTGCTACTTGAATCCGATGGAGAAGGAGATCTCAGAGCGAGACGCCAACTCACTCTAGAGAATGTTACGAATTGGCTGGCCGTCCCTAGATTCCAGGAATTAGGAGGAGAGGCAGCTTTGGCAACGGCAATGTCTAGTGCCACTAGACATCAAACGGAGTATGACGGTGAAGGATCCTTAGAGATGGCAGTCACCAGTCTAGAGAGGAAGGGGAGAGGAGACGAGGAAAGGTTCGAAGTAGTGGATGACAACACTGCTGAGCGAGCCATCGAACTCCTCCACAGAGGGTTGGCGATTCAAGACGAGGTGGTAAATGGATCGATGGAGGGACTTGACGTTCAATACCAGATTACGGAGACAGCAGAGGAGGTATTAGAATCAATTGTGGTCAGACCACTAAAGCTCTCGGGAGAACCGGTCGATCATCTAGGTTGTCAAATTAACCTGTCAACCCCGAAACGACTATTGAGGAAGGAAGTCGACACTCCAGCAGTACAACTCGCCAGGATCGAAGAAGCCCTGAGCGAAGACGAGGAAATGGATTCCGACAATGAGACAATGAAGAAGAAGTCGGCAAAGAAAGGGAAGGGGAAATTGATTAAGGGAGGGGTCACCCTTGAAATGCTCAATAAGAAGATGAACACTTCCGAGGAGGCCACCGGGTCCCGGAAATTTGACGAGGTAAGGTCGAATTTATTTGCGACTCACTCACCAAGTTGGAAGTTAGAGGACAGTCAGCGGGGTTGGAGCCGGGAATCAACACAACAGTCGATCAAGACTGCAGCGGAAGTCGTGATTCCAGACTCCGATAACGATATGGACTCAGATGATGAGTCTATTCCAGATGGCTCCCTCACGAGGGAACGATTACTCAACAGATACCGGAACAAGCCACTCGTGGCCAACTTCCTAGGTACCAAAGGTAACGGACCGATGGCGACGGTGGATGTGGTACCCGCAGTACCGGTCGTCAAGATGGAGGTGGACAGGGGCGAAGGGAAGGCACCAGAGGGCTTAAATGTCAGCAAACATGCGGTAAAAGAGCTGACCATTGAGGAAGTCAAGAAGATGGCTAAAGAGATGAGGACGGGTAATGCAGGATGCGAGGAGGACCAGGAGGAAAATGCGGAAATGGAAGGAGAAGAGGAGGAAAAGAAGGAAATAGCATGGAACCGTCCATGTGACAACCGAACCCTTACAGATTTGATCATTTGTATCATGTTAAACGGGAGAGTGATGGTGGCGATCAGTGAGTTGGAGAAGGGAAAGAAATGGTGGAAGTCGGCACAAGACTACAAGGCAGCAAAGGGCCAAGTCCTAGCAGCTGGGTGGATGATCGAGGGTGAATTATATGCCGGAGGCCTTGGGGAAGGCAAAGGATGGAAAAAGTTGAGAGACGAGGTCAGAGCAGGGACCAGTGAAGTTGGAGGCATTGATATGGCGGAAGCCTCGATGACGTTCCATGAGGCCTGCAAGAACAACTCTGGAGACTTCGCGAGAATCGAGTCTCAGCTGGAAAAGTTAACGAAGCAGGTGGCAATGCTGGCATGTCTCAACGGAGCGGGATCCACCGAGGACCAGGCTCAGGCAAAAAGACAAGCGTCCCAAAAGAAGGCGGAGGCAGAGAAGAATGTGGAGAAGGCCAAGCAGATCAAGAAAATCGAACTTGACAAGAAGGCACAAACAGAGAAGATGAAGAAGGACCAAGAGGAGGATAAGAAGGCACAAGAGTTGGCGGCGCAAGTCGAATCGGTATGGAAGGGGAGACGAGCGACTTGGGAAAGCGCCAATAACACGGTTGAGGAGCTAACAGCAAAGGCGAAGCAAGCTGTAACACCTGCGGAGATCGTGTCAGTCGGAGAAAAATTGAAAGAGGCGATGTCAATGAGGGACAAGCTGGAAGCCGAGGGGATGGTGATCCTAGAGAATAAGGTGGGGGAGAAGAGGGTGGTCGTGGGCAACAAGGTGTTGAAGGTGGCCAAAATTATTTTGGCCCACATGCAGCCAATCGATGGAAGAGGAAAGGTGGAGGTCGAAGACGGGATCAACAAGGTCAACGCCTTACTCCGGGAGAAGGCAATCACCAACAATTCGATCCGGTGGCACGCTACAGTGGAGATCGGCAAAGGGTCTCAGGATGACGAGTCACGATGGACGATCAGCAAGATTGAGGAGGAAAGCAGTAAACAGCAGGTCTTGACTACAATGACTGAATGCTTGACTGCGGTCTTCGGAGCAAAAGGCGATATGTTGAACGCCTGGATGGAGGATGATAAGACTGTGAGAATGTTGATGCCGGCAGCACCGTCAAAGGTTGCCAGAGGCAGAAAGGACATCGGGAAAAAGTTGAGGGAGGAAAACAAAGAAATGAAGACGGGACATCGTTTCCCAAAAACATGGGGAGGCGCAAGGACCACTGGACTAACTTTTGACGCCGCAGACCATGCCGAGGCAAAGAAACTAGTCAAGAAGGGGATCATGTGGGAAGGGGTGCGCAGACAGGTCCAGATGATGGACATGAACAAGATGGGAGAATTCAAACACTCCTCACCACCACAAAAGAAGGAGGAAAAGAAGGGAAAGACGGGGGAGAAAAAGACCTCCGCGCAGGTCAACAACATCAACACCAATACCAACAACAACAACAACAACAAAAACCAACAAGGGAAGCGGCAGATCCCACCCTACTGGTCCAACGTAATCTGTTACAACTGTGACGGCAGAAGACACAAGAGGGAGAGCTGTTCTTCAGCTAGCAGAGCCGCGTCTACACACATCTCCGGTGGACAGAAGAGAAACTCGGAGGTAGTGGGTGCAAATGAAAACGGCCAGCAGACCCAGAAGAGGAAAGTCGAGGAGGTGAAAAAGGACAAGGATGGTTTTGAGAAGGTTGAGAAGAAGAAGGGTTGGAATGTCTGGAAGAAACCAGCTTCGAAGACAACTGGAGGAGCCATCCCTGGACCCTCCAACGCAAGAATCTCAGAAGTGCTGGATGACGACGTTGAAGAGTGGACCCCAGACCGCTTTGGTCCGAATGCACAGAAACCCCTGGTGAAGTCAGACTGGGCCCCAGACGAACAACCGGGTCTGGGAAAACACCTATTCTAAGGGCCTCCGCATGGCTTACCAGATGGTAGCAGGGCAGTGCGAAGGCACTCATACGTTTCTGGAATGGTGTAAAAAGAGGAGGATTGATATTGTTTTTGTCGGAGAAGCGTGGGTGGACAAGAAAGGGACTGGGACACAATCCCACCCCTCATATACATTAGGATCGAAGGTTGAGAAGGGAAAACGAACGATGGTATATGGGGGGAAAAAGATGGATGGGGTGGTGAAGGTTATCAGAGAAGACAAGAGACTAGCCTTGGTGGACGTGTGGGGCCACAAGCTAGAAGGGATTTACGCAGACGGAAAACTGTCAGGGGGGAGATGGAGGGAGTGGCTAGAAGGTCTAAACGAAGCTGATTGCCTAGTAGGAGACTGGAATGCCCACAACCAAGCATGGGACCCCCTCAATGAAGACGATACACGAGGAAAGGATATGGAAGAGTGGATGGTGGAAAAGGGTTTCGAGATCGGGGGGGAATACGATAGACCAACTTGGGAAAGAATAGTCAACGGACGAAAACAACAGAGCCGGATCGACCTCTTCATCAGCAGAGGACCCAAGAACTGGCAGAAGGTTAAGTCGGACAAATTCCTCTCAGATCATTGGGCTATCATGGCAGAGATTGATTGGAACGGGAAATTAGAAGAAGTGGTGAAGGAAAAAATCAATTGGGATATTCTCGGGGTTGAGTTAGAGATGGCAGAAGAGGATGAGAAAAAAGGGGACTTCCACTGGTATAACGAACTAGAGGGAAATACCCCATATGAAAAACTGAAACTACTCCGACAAGCTTGCTGTAGCACCATGTGGATCACGGAAAAATCCAAGAGGTGGTGGGATGAAGAACTATCGGAACAACTTAAGATCACCCGAGATGCGAGGAGGGGGAAAGGGTCTAACAGGAGCTTAGACCAGGCGGCAAGGATCAAGAGGTGGAAGACGGAGAAGGATAAGATGAGGACGTTAGTAAGGGAGAAAAAGAAGGAATGTTGGCAAACATTCTGTGAAGAGAATGGGGAAAAAGATCCGTGGGAAATCGTCAAGTGGGCCAAAGACCCATGGCACCTCAAATCTACAATGGGAGACCTTACAGATACGACGGGAGTACCTCTGAAGACGGATAATGAAAAGAAAAACGGCCTGATTAGAGACCACTTCGGGTGGAGAAATGAAGGCAGGAAAGTCGACGAGATAGAGGAAGAAAGGGAAAGATATCCGGAGTTGACCGGTATCAGCCAAGAGAAGATGGAGGAGCTGGTGAGGAAGGCTCTGGCTGGCACGTCTAACAAGTCGGCACCAGGACCAGACGGAATTGGGTACAAACTAATCAAGCGAGTACTTGACCTCAAACTAGGCTGGGAGCTCATCGGAGAAGTGGTGGAGAACCTGATTAACGGCAGAATACCGAAAGAATGGCAACACTCCAAGGTAGTCATGATCCCGAAACCAGGGAAGGACCACAGTAAAACAAAAGACTGGCAACCCATCAACCTAATCAACTGCATTGGCAAATGAGGAGAAAAAGTGGTAGCGGACAGGCTCCAAGAGTCAGGTCTGTTATATCGACACCAATTCGGATCGGTCAAAGGCAGGTCGGCCACTGAAGCAGCCCTGAGAGTAGTCACTAGGGCCCAGAGATGTATGGCGGCAGAGGGGGCAGTGGGATGGAACTTCTGGGATGTGAAGGGAGGTTTCCAGAATGTCAGGGAGGAAGATGTGATAAGAGAACTGGAAAAGTCGGAAGAAGGCAAACAGTGGATACCTTGGGTGAAAGAGTTCTTCCGAGCAAGAGAATTTGAGTTGGAATGGGATGGGAAGGTACGTGGAAAAGGGAAAACGAATATCGGGGCACCACAAGGATCACCTCTCTCACCGGTGATCTTTCTAATCTGGATGGCTCCGATAATTACCAAAATGGAGGAAGCCTTAAAAAACCGCTGGCCTACGTTCGACCTCGAACTCCCATCATATGTGGACGATCTACATCTGGGAGCATCAATATGGGAAAGAATCATGGCACGGGGCATAAAAATGGACGAGGTACTAGATGAGGCGGATAAAATAGTAAATAGGATAGCAGCGGAGAATCACCTTCCTCTCGAAGACTCGAAGCACGAACGGCTAGTCCTATAAAAAAAGAGGAGGAAAAAGAACAAGGATGTGAAGTGGGTGAAGTGGCTGGGAATAATCATGGATGAGAGCCTGACATTCAAGGAACATTGGAAAGCCCGAATCAAGAAGGCATGAGCCATGCTCGCACAATTCAACGGATTAGGGAATTCGCAGTGGGGGATCAGCGCCACCAGCTGGAGGCAGATCTACACTGGAATGATGCGAGCAATAGCCTTGTGGGGGTCAGAGCTGGGTTGGAGAGCACAGAGAGATTGGGAAAAGGAGTTCGAACAACTGCAGTACCAAGCTCTAAAAAAATGTGTCAACGCGACACACGGATCTAAAAAAGAGTTGGTCAGTCAGATTGCGGGGGTGGAGTCTCCGAGGATGGTGCTGGATGCAGCACAAGCCAGACTCATGGGAAAAATAATGCGGGACACCACCGCGTTGGGAGACCTGATTTTCGACGATGGAACCGGAAGAAACGAGGAAGCAGGAAGGGAATGGGATGATTTCGGACAAGAGTACACTGTCAGTCCAGATGGATTCACCTCCGTTTTGACAGCAATACAAAGCAAGGCAGGTGTATTGAAAGAGGAGGGACATGAGAAGTTAAGTTACGGAGGAAGCGTGGAGAAGGTGGAAGTACCGGAGGTTAAGCTCCAAGCTCAAGCAGATTCCAAGGCGGAGGTATGGACGGAAGCCATTAACCAAGCCAGGGAATACTGCGAAGCAACGGGAGTCTATACGGACGGCAGTATGAACGAGGACGGGGTAGTGGGGGGAGGTTGGTATGTGGAGGGAGGGAAGAGACTCGGAGGGGCCACACTAGGCAAGTTGGCAACAGTGTGGGATGGAGAAGTATGTGGAGTCAGAGGGGCACTGGAGGATGCTCCAAGCAAATCCAAGGTATTAATCTTATCAGACTCACAAGCAGCGATTGCTGCAGTGAGGAAGGCAGGAAATACCGGAAGAGCTAGGACTCGCGACCTCAAGTGAGTAATGGAAGGGATAAGGGAAAGGCAATCCAGGTTAGGTCCTAACGCAGTGTCATTCGGATGGGTTAAAGCCCATAACGACCTACACGGCAACGAAGAAGCAGACCGACTGGCCAAGGAAGCCACAAACCTATACCCCGAAGACCCCCAAATCACGGAGGGGGGGCTGAAGCAGGCGTGGAGGAAAATGAGAGAAGAAGAAAGAAGGGTGAAGGGAGCTGGGATGGGAAGGGTGGTGAAGTGGAACAGGAAGGCTAGGGTCACATACGTTCAATGTCGCACCGGAAAAGGTAATTTACAAGCCTGGCGTCACATGATCGGAAAAACAGATGACCCTGAATGCCGGAAATGTGGGAGATATGCGGAGACAGGCAAGCACGTAGCTTTGGTCTGTACGCATGGAGAGGATATAGGGCGGAGGTGGAGTACATAGGAAGATATGGACGATAGGGCGAGGTGGGCTAGGAAGGAAAAGGATGGGGAAGGCTTTTACACGGTGGATCTGGTGGAGACGTTTTTCTCCAAGATTGACCTGGGTTAATTCCTGTTTTGCGCAGTTTTATTTGTTTGTCAGGGGAGGGCCGGAAGGGGCGTGGTGGCGGAAGAAACATATATGTAAGGGGAGGGCCGGAAGGGGCGTGGAGGTGGTAGCATACTCTTATTGGGGATGGACCGGTAGAGGGTGTGGCGGAGGAAGGGGGTATTCCTTAGGACATTTCTTTGGGTTGGCAGGCTGGACGTTTATGTAGCCCGTTTTCCCGTGGGTGTACCGAACCTTTTAAGGGGAGGGAAC
>Ga0307511_10000567_pt1 | contig 39705 bp, 52 predicted proteins | sample 13_EM_MG_FD_200266 | JGI IMG/M metagenome (GOLD analysis project Ga0307511, IMG submission 200266) | Populus trichocarpa ectomycorrhiza microbial communities from riparian zone in the Pacific Northwest, United States - 13_EM | ecosystem: Host-associated > Plants > Roots > Unclassified | place... | reverse complement strand
CACCGCTTCCCTTTGGTCATTCTTCACCGCAAACCTGAATCTGAATATCGAAAATGATACACGAGGGTGACCCTTCCAATCGGCCGTGTCAGACTCAATTGAACAAATGGGGCACTTACAGCCTGGTACGTCCACTAGTTGTGCTTGTTCGGTTCCGCGTCGACATTCTGACCCGTTATGCCGTCTGACTCAATTCCAGATCATCATCGCTTTCTTTGATCCAGTCCCGATGGAGAAAGGAACCGAGATCCACTCGGATGGCAGTGCGTGGACGATTCCACACAGTTTCGTAACACCGAAGACATTGAGTTGGGGGTGTACACAGGAAAGGAAAAGGAATAAGTAAAGGTCAAGCACGGGGGAAATCCGAAAACAAATTGTGAAATTTAACTTCTTTCTTTCCATCTTTTTGTCGCCGCCACACACCATCACCGCCACCCCCTGCCTTCTTTAATATCCTCCAGATATGGTACAACACCCTTGCGTTTTACCGCCACTGGCAAGCATTATTTTCTTCTTCAATCCGGGAGGGCCGACAATCCACCGTCAACGCAGACCGCCACGATCCGTTCCAAACCACTGCGCCATGTCGCCACTTAGGCTGATCCAACAACAAACACGCGAGATCAACACAACAAATATCAAAGAATAAAAAGAACAGAAGGGAGAGAGGGAAACGGGAGAAGATGAAGGAAAAACACCAACATGAAGGGGAAAGGGGACCAGACAAAGATTAATAGATGAAAGGGATACGGTCCTGTGGGTCAAAGCAGAGAGAGGGAGAGATGGTGCAAGGGCACCGGTGAGAACGAGGGTAGTAATACCGAGGGGGAGAACTTCACGTCCGGACTTCGCGACGCAACTCAAGCGTGAGTGAGAGGGTCGATGCAGATGATACCATCGTTGCGTTCACTCCAAGGATACCCCCACATGTGTAACCATTCACGAACGCCAGCGGCCAGTCTAGCGCGGGACGCACCGCGAGCAGGGTCTTGAGTTCCGGTATGCTTTTCTTCACCAACGATGGCGTAAGCTGAGAAAAATAAAATAAAAATCAGATTTGAGGACTTGACGCCGCGATAGAGACGGGATGCTCTGTATAACTCACCCAGCCCATAGAAATGTTCCCGTTCCAGCTGAAGGTGACCGTATCAGTTCCAGTCCCAAAACAACGTTACCAGAAGACGTTTAACACATGGATATGACTCACGGCAAGCAGGAAGGCTTCCAAAACCTCGGTTGCTTCGTTCGCATGCAATCCATGCAGGTCAAGGGCAGCCTCAGTCCTCTCCTCAGGGCTCAACTTGTCGGTTCCCCCAACATCCGACCTTGCAATGCCCAAGCACACCCCCAATCCCTTCCCAACAACCTTGCCTCTGCTCGTTCTATCGCCCGGATCGTCGGACCAAGCCGCATCCCTTCCACGCACGGCCTGTTCTGCGAGCTTCGCGCGCTCCTTCACAAGTTGACCAGCAGCGTCCGCCATCTCAGAACTCATCTTCGCGTTCAGTTCATGCCCTTCTCTACTGAACCTCTTGGCAGCCGCACCATCTCCCCTCCGCCACGCATCGGCGGCACGGGACAGACAAGCATTCCTTGCCGCTCCCAACTGTAAGGCCCGGGATCTATAACCCATATACATTTTGTTGACGGAATCTCCAGTGGGAAGTGTGGGCAGCAGAGTCGGAGGACGGAGTTTCAGGCGTGGCGATGGTCGGGGGGCAACAACGGAGACACGGTGATGGATAGGCTCCCCGGTGGGCCCAGTATCCCTGCGAACAATGGTGGGGGTAGGTTCACTGCGGGGAGGTGGGGCAGGTTTCTTGACAGCAGCGGCGAAGCGGGTTCGTCCAGGGTCGTGATGAGGCTGGGGTCCGTACCCTACACTACCCCTCTTGTTCTTACCGCTGGACCCATTCGCATGATCCAACGTGGGAAACTCGTCGGGAGGCGGGCTGCTCTCGTTGGAGGGACGGCCTTGGTTATTCAGATCGGTACGGGTCATCGCGTTCGCGATGCCGTTGACGTCAATGTTGGTGGGTAGGGTATGCAAGAATTCGCATGTCTCCCCTTTCGCGCACGTCCCGCGGAGCCAGAATCGACACAACGCTCGCTCGAAGTCGTGACTATGCGCGGCAGCATTAGCTTATACTCAAACACAGCTGAACAGAAACGCACCTGAACCGACAATCCGCCCTTAAACATTCCCCAGCGAGGAAGTATCTGCAAACTCTGTTGCCGCCAGTGTTCTGCCGACCACCTTGGTTGAATTTGGCGTTATTACCGCGTCCTCCGAAACCGGGACCACCGTTTTGGACCAAACTGACACGGTTCCCGACATGCTGCACCCGGATCGGCCCTCCCGGGGGTTGGTTGTTGGTGGGCATTACCCTGTCGATAAGTGAAGTGATGGCTTTATCAAAGTCGTATCCATTCGTGGCGAGGGCCTCTTCGAGCTCGGACGGCGGAAGGGTTGCACCAAAGACGGAGCTAAGGACATCGATCGGGGTCATGCCATCAGTCAACATTGCCGCTGCCTCAGGGTCCATATCGTCAGGATCGCCACCATTTCCGTTGGCCTGGTTATTCTGGTGACTGCCCTGGAAGCCAGAGGGTGAACGCTGGTGGTAGTGGTCTTGAATGCTTGGAAAGAGGACATCGTCTTCAACAGTCCACTCATCGAGATCTGGCTCTGTAGAATGAAAGGAGCGCGGCCCAGCACCGTTGGAGGCGAACGGATCGAACGGATCATCCTCATCGTCAGTCGGCCTGATGGACGAACGTAAGGCAGAGTTCGGGGTTGCCGCGCGGGGGAAGTATGACAGATCTGGAGTCAGAGGCGCAGCTATCGCCAAATTGGAGCTCGCCCTAGTAGAAGCAGGCGCCCATAAATCGGGCGAAGGGGTTTCAGCTCGTAATTGGGACAAGGATGACGGATTGGACGAAGCGGCCGATAGCGGACGTGTGATGGGTCTAAATTCTGATGCTTTGGCATTCAGGTGCCTGGGAGAGGACAAGGGTGATGCCGGAAGACTCGATGAGACTGAAAAATGAGCTTGGAACTGGGAAAGGACGGGTGACTGATTAGGGGATTCGCCCTGAGTTGGGGCCCATTGTGAGGGCTGATTGAGGGGCGAAGTTGCGGGCGTGTGCGGTCTGCGGAGGACGTATGAGAGAGGAGAGCTCGGGGCAGAATTCGGGGTGTCTGGTCGAGGGTGAAGAGCAGGGCGGTTTGAGGCACGAGAGGAGGGGCGCGAGATAGGGCGCCGACTGGGAGTTAGGAAGAGGAAGGGGACACCGGCGACGTCGTCCCTGTGCTTATGCATCAGATCTAGGACATGCTGTTCGAGCTACACACGTCCAATTAAGACCTGGGACAGTCGGAAAAGGTGATTTCTACACTCACAGACTCGCTGTCCATGGACGGGTATGTTTCTGTTAGCAACGCCTTGAGCCGATCTTCGTGTTCATTGTCCAAGGACTCTAAGACCTTGTGGACGAATTCTGCGGGGATTCGCGCACCAGTTTCGTCGTCTAGCTCTATTTCGCCGCCCTCTCTGTGCTGACGGGCGATTGCTGCTAACTGGGCTCGAATGTGGGGAAAACGCTGCGGGGGTTGGGCGTCATCGGTTGTCGGCGCCGCCGTTGGACTTGGGTCGCTAAAGTTTCCAAACTGGAGGAGGGTATTGGTCTGGAGAGTGGCAGGAACGAGCATTGTGGTTGATGAGGTACAGGGGCATTTACTAGATGGTGTTGTAAGCGGAAACGGAACAAGATGCGGGATCAGCTTGGACGCGGTTACAGATCAGCGTCTACTTGTTACTGCTAAGTCTCCCACTGGATCAACACCTCCTCCTCCGCAAGATACTCCTTGCCATCTGGGCAACAGTCGGCGGCGCACGAGAACACCATCGCGGTGCCCCACTCCATCCCGCTCCTTTCCTTCAATTCTCTCTCCACCGCCTTCCGTCGCTCTTCGTCAGAGATCGCCACTGATGGCTGGGCGGATCCTTTTGCCGACGCAGATCCAAGGATGGTGATCAGGTTGGGCATCAGTTGACACTCAAAAACGCGATCCGAGCCGCATCTCGAGCACTTTGGCACAGACCAAGGCGAAAAGGCGCGGTTAGCGGCACCCGGCTGCGAAGCCGGGAACAACCTTTGAAAGACTGCGTCCGTCTGATAAGGCAGGGGATTGCCTCCGAGCTCGTACCTGTCACAGAAGCTGAGTCAATTAGGTGTATCTCAGATAGCCTCGCGCGGGTGACCCGCCTTATGCACTGATCGCCCTCGCACTCCACGCGCTTGGTGAACCTTGAGAAGGCTTCGTCCACATTCATTGAATTCTCGTACGCCTCCAGCCCTCCCTTCGTCTTCCCATCCTTCAGCCCATCGTCGACCTTGATGTTTCCCTTTGCCTTGGGCTCCGGCGGAAGGTACTCACTGACCGTTGACATGTACAATGGAGGGTACGAAGGCATATCCTTCCATACCACATAGACGTCATTCAGTGTGGTTTTCGCCAACGCTTCGGCCAAATCTTCAGCTTCTTCGTCCACGGTGTCCTCTCCTCCTTCCGAACTATCATCAGTGTCAGAGTCGTCATCGTCTTCAAACTCGGGTTCAGGGGGGACAGGCTGTTCCTCCTCTGTTGTAGCGCCGAAGATCTGGGAGCCAAGGCCAAACGGTGAAGTAGCTGTCGCAGAATTGTTAAGCTAAGTCCCATGCATTAGCGAGTATCAATTGGTATCTGATATGCGCTGACCGAAAAAGGGTTGGATTTCGGTCCAGTCAATTGGGCTGGTTTCTCCGTTTGCTTCTCCTGCTCTGTTTTCCTAGCAGCTTTCCTCTCGAGCTTTTCAGCATACTTCTTGTTGAAGCGAACACATCTCCATGCCCTCACACTGTAGAACAACTTCATCAACATCAAACGCTAGTCCGCATGGTATGTACGCAACTAGTTTTGCGTACCTTCCGTCCTTTTTCTGACACTTTCCGTTGGCACAAGCCCAAATATACATCGCGCGGTCCAAAGGACTACCTTCGATTGGACACCAGATCTGGGAGACGAGTTGCATGGGGTTCGAACAATTTTTGCATTGCGAAACGGATACATCGGGGGGAGAGGATACAAGGAAAACCTAAGCACCGACACGAAATATAAGCTAAACCCGTACGAAGTTGAATCAACGAATCGTACAGGATGTCCGCCAATCCTGGAGACGCGAGGATCCTTGAGATCCTCTTCGACTGTGATCGATCCATCTGGGATCCCAAGCTGAACGTTCGTCTCGACATCGCCGGATGGATCGTGCTCCTCATCGGAGTCGGACCACTCGTCTTCTACCCTAGCTGGCATACTCGGAGCAGCAACGCGTTACCTGAAAGAGCAGAGTCTGGTCAGCACCCGCCAGAAGGAATAAAAGGTATTCTCCGAAGATTATCAGGATTGCATGAATGGTAGAAATAAAAGTTTCGTCTCGGTAGTTCCGCCACAAGGAAACCTCGCCACGGAATGGATCGGACTCGTCATCAAGTATCATCTTGTAAAAAATGGAGGAGAGAAAGGAAAAAGAAATTTTACCTTTGTCCACGGGTCGGGAGGGAAGATGAAAGACCGGGATGAGGAACACGTGATGCCCGAACTCACCTTGCCGCTCACCATCACTACTTCTTACGCCCCACACTCTTCGAATCCGCCTCCCCCTTGCTTCATCCTCTCCAACAATGCCATTTTGCGGCGCATCTTCCGTCGGTCTAGGACGCAGTCGTGTTGTACGTTGCTTTCCCTGTCGCCCATGATCTCTGGAGTTGACTTGCTTACCTCGGACTTCGGACCACAGGTTCAGCGGAAGGTCGTTGTATGCGGTGACGGTGCTTGTGGTGCGTCACGCTCACATGCCTTCGCCGGGTCATCGCCCACTAATAGTGGATTTCAAACAGGCAAAACCTCGCTGCTGAACGTCTTCACGAAAGGCTTCTTCACCCAAGTATAGTGCGTCCACGGTCACAGCCACACCAATTGGACCCACCAGATCCTGACCACGACTCAAAACCTGCCTCTGTTACTGCTCTAGCGAACCAACAGTATTCGAGAACTACGTGCACGATATCTATGTCGACGATCAAGTAGTGGAGCTCAGTTTATGGGATACCGCCGGTATGTCGCACACACACGCCGCGCGTTTCTGCGCCACGCCCGGCTAACATATCCGGGTTCCAATAATAGGTCAAGAGGAGTTTGATAGACTCAGATCACTAAGTTATGCAGAAACCCACGTTGTCATGATATGTTTCTCCGTGCGTTGCTCCGAATCTGCTTATGCGCATGCTAACCTCTTGGTTAGGTGGATAACCCGACATCGCTAGAGAACGTGGAGTCAAAGGTGGGTTGGCACAACGCCCAAGTCTTCTGGAGAGCTTTCTGACAAAACCCCCAGTGGATAGACGAGATTCTGGAATACTGTCCAGGAGTTAAGGTACGCACTGCCCCCGATCCTCTGAACTGCTCATGCCCTGACGCGCATCACCGCCCATTAGCTCGTCCTCGTAGGTAAGTCCCACAGCATCGCTCAAATAGTTGCGTTGCTAAATTTGGCCCATCACCTGTCCCTCATTCCCCGATAACGACTAAACGCGCGCCCTGCAGCGCTGAAATGCGACTTACGTGACGAGCAGACAGTGCAAGATCGATTGGCCCGGTACGGATTACACACAGTGCAGTATGAGGAGGGCTTGACGGTCGCTAGGCGGATACGGGCTTCACGGTATCTGGGTACGTGTATTTCCATCTAAAGGGGTCGACGCGATCGGTACCGAGTCTGAGCGCCAATCTTTGACAGAATGCAGCTCGAAGCACAACCGTGGCGTGAACGAAGTGTTCTATGAGGCCGCTCGCGTATCGCTAAGTACGAAGGCCAAGGGGTCCGGATACGGTAACGGGGGCTGTGTCGTTATGTAGTGCCCCCCCCTCTCCCCACATCTCTTTGGGTTTATCGGACAGACAGTCGTCGTGTTTTCGCCCTATTGCTATTTGCAGGATCCAGTCGAATATGTACCATCTCTTGGCTGGTCCACCCGTTCGCATTTCCTATCGCTTATCATAGTGTACACTTCTACACCCCGCCGGCTCCCCCTCCCTCGGACAACCTCCCGCTCAGTGCCACCCCCTCCCCATTGGACTATGCTTCCCACAACATCGTTTCTCGAACTCCCCTAGATCCCGGAGCCCGACCCCGTCATGCTGATTGGTATGGGGCAGTTCGTTAAAACGCAGTTAAAGTTCCCGATTTTGGCTTTTTATCTTTAAGCAGATACCATATATTTTATATCCTAGGTACAACTTTCCCAGCTATGTGCTCAATGCATCCACTACTTCGTTCATTTTCTCTCGGTTTGGATCCCTGGGCCCTCGGTGACGTGCGCGCCAGCGCCTGCGTCGGACATTGGTGTCACCCCACACAGGATACCAGAGGGAAGGGAAATAGGAAAATGGACATTATGGTGTGCAACCGGTACGACTAAGGGGATAACGATACGCAAACGAACAAACGACAGGGAATGAGAAAGCTAATGTGGTAGCACACTTAACAACTGGCCAATGTGACATTCAACGCGCGGGAAGGATCTAGTATGCTCCAGGGAAACCAGTCATCATCGGCATCATTCCTGTACCGTTGGCCATCATGGGCGGCGCTTGTGAAGGGAACCCACCGCCGGCCGAACCGAGTTGGCCTTGGGTGAGCAGCAGGGGGCCACCGAAACCGGGGTTAATGATTGGCATCTCAGCCTCTTGTTGCTCTTTTTGAACCTCCTTCTTCGACCTCTCCTTGACCTCCTTCTCGAGCTGGGCGATCTAAGAGTGGTCGTTGTCAGGCTCCATCGTGCGTCCTAGGAAACCGCGACAAACCTTATTGACAAGAGTGCGCTGATTCTGGATCTTGTACGGCATGTAAAAGTCGTTCAACCCGTGTCTCCAGCTCAGTTCCTCGACGACATCAGCCCTCAGGAGATCGAAGCAGACATAGAGGACCGCGGCGAAGCATTCCTTGTTACCGATATCCACGAAGTAGGTCAATAGATCCTCGGCAACCTCGACCGAGTTGGAAGAGGAGGCAGTGACGATGGCGTCCTTGAACAACTTGTCCTGTTTCGACAACGTAATGGAATCGTCCCACTTGGTGTTCTTCTTGTACAAGTGAGCAGCCAACCGCCTGAACTCGAGCAAAGCGTGCTTCTCGAGTTGCTGGGCGAGGGCGATATTGTTGAAATTGTCGAAACTGTCAATCGAGTCCCGAAGGGTGTTGTAATCTTCCTCCTCGATCAAGAGAGCGTTGTAAGCATCGTTGACCGCCTCAATGTTCAGCTACGGTCGCGCATTAGTCCAAGGTTCCTGGGCTGCCAGAAGCCACTCACGTGTTGCACGGCGATAAGGTATGAGCGAATGAGCGGGATGTGGTCCATCTGACGGAACACTCGGACAACGCGGGCGTGGTCAATACGAGGGATCATCACGCTGAGAAGGTCGGTCAATAGCGTGGGTTGCTCTTGGAGGTAGAACGTCAAAGCCTTGTAGTAACTGGGTAAAGGGAAACATTAGCAATCATCCAAGGATGGAAACATCGCGGCGGTAGTTACATCTCAACGTTTGCCACCCGGACAATCACGTCCTTGAACTGGTTGTGTTCCCAAGCATCGACAGATCTTTCAATCATAGCGAGGGCGGCATTGTCCTAAAGTGCGCGTCAGCTGATGGTTGTCTACAAAGAGTTACCCGACTCACAAACTCATCATACTTGATGAACAGCAAGACGAGCTCTGGCCAGAGATGAGCCTTCTCTGCAGCCCTGATGACCTTGGGGATGTTGATACGAGTGACGAAGAGCTTCAAGTGTTCCATCACTAGTGGCGGATTAGTTCACCATCTCCCAAAACGTAAGGCTGGACCGGCGACGTACACCTCTCGGGCTTGTACTTGCTGTAGAGAATCGAGAGTTCGGTGAAGATGCCCATCTGCAAGGATTTGAGCGTCACATCTGATCGAAAAACTGGGTTCGACATACATGTGCCCGCTCGAGACTGAGACCAGCCTCAAGCAACGAGAGGACCTCGTCGAAGAAACCACGGCGCTCGTAGATTGAGATCAAACCATTGAGTTCCTCCTACGGGGAGGGGTCAGTGGGTTCTCACCGAAGGAAGCTGGAGACATACAGCGTGAACAACGATGTTAAGACCACAAATTTGAGCCTGTTGGTTCCTAGTCAGTCAAGCCAAAGGGCGAGGACTGAGACGACCCACAAGTCGGAATTCCTTCTTCTCGATACAGGCAGCGTGTACTTGCTTCCACACCCTTAATAGCGTCATCAGTGACAGGGAAAAGCAGGTATTAAACCGACTGACTGAGTGTTCCCAGCCTTCCTCGCGCTCTCCACAGCGGCCTGATTCTCCTCGAGGTAGATAAGGGTAGTGGCCAATCTCGCCCAGTTGGAAATGCTGGTGAATAGCAGCTTGGCAGCCTGGTACAACTCGTCTTCGAAACACTTCTCTCCAACGACAAGAACGTCCGCAACGTTCGTGACACTCAAGAAGTCTTCCATATCGTGGAGGCGATCGGTCTTGGCGTACGCATAGGCCAGTTCGGTATCGATTTTCGGCTCGCGGAGGCTCTTGCGGGCCATCTGGAGGTAACGAACCAAATCCTCGTGTTTGTCTGCCCGAGTTGCGATCTCAATGACCTCGTTGAAGTTAGAAGGATCCTCGGCCTTGATGTAGGAATCTACGGCGAACCGTCAGAGCCTGTTAGAGTACACAAGCTGATCGATGCACACCGATGGAATCTTTGATACGGAGGCCATCCAACTGAGCCTTGGCCAATCGACTCCAAACCTCAGGCTTATTGACTTTGTTCGCGTACTCCACACCACGATCGAGGGAAACCATATGCTCGACCAGGACATTGATGGCTTGAGCGTGCTCTTCGTACTTCTTGTGGATCATGAACGCCTCCTCGTACAATCCATGCTGGGTAGCGATCTTCGGGATTTCGGCGGTATCGTAATTTTGCAACTTGTTGATGTATCCGACGACCTTGCCCTTGTCTGCACGGATGGCGGTAAGGAGCAAGAGGTTCTGGAGATTGCGGTTGTCGCTGAAGGGAGAGGGCTCGATAATGATCTTCTCTAGCAACTCGATCAGCTCCAGAGGGAGATCTGCTTTGAGGAATGCATGGACGGTAATGGAGACGTCGTTCGGGTCGGTGCACTCTGGCAAGACAGTGGCAACAATCTATAGGACACGGGTCAGTCGACCTGAGGTCCAACGCGTGGACGCGTACGAGTCTCACCTGATCGATCAAAGCACGACGATGGATATTGTCTGGTTGGAGAACTTGAGCCCAAAGATCCGCCTCGCGCCTCTTGACGAGATACCTCGCCTGCTGCTTGAACATGGAGTTCTCATTGGTGATCGCGATGAGTTCGTCGTCACAGAAGCCCTTTGCGTACGCGATGTAGGCAAGGTATGGATCCCTCTTCTCGCAGAATTTACCAACTACCAGTGGTTCGTAAAGGTTGTTCTCCTTCAGGAACGACTCGGGGTTGTTGTTGCTGTCAATGTAGATCTTGGCCAAGGCGTTGTACACGGGGGGATCTTGAGAGCCAGCTTGGACCCGAGCCTCCAACCAGGGGAGGATCAACTTGAGCCTGTTCCTTTGCTCGACCTCGTTAACCAGTTCGTCGATGGGGAAGTTGCCGGGGACAGAAGCCAAGAGACTCTTGATCGTAGTTTCGTCGCAGTCCACATCCAGTAACCCACCAACGACCTGAGGAGTCCTGACGGAGTTCACCCTTTGGACGTAAACCTCGATGAACTTGGTCAAGCCGTTCTGGTATAGATAGAGAACCAAGTCGTGCACAAAGTCAAACCGATCGCAGACAATGATGAGAGGGAGTTGATCCTGAAGTTTGGCCTCCTTGAGGAAGTTCTTGACCTTCTCCGGGTTGTAGTAGTTGCTCTCTCGACAAATACGCTCCACCTCTCGGATTTGGTTCGTACGAGTGGCCGCCTGGATGTACTTGAAGTTGACTTCGGGGTCTTGGCTAAGGTTGACAATAGAACCGAGGTAGTAGTAGAGACCTAGGAACCGCTCAGCCTCCGATCCATGGGTACTCTGCTCGGCTACTTACCTTCGGAGCTCTTAAAGGATTCGAACATCTCAATCAACTTGACAGGGCCGAGGATATCTGAGTACTTGGTGGCGATCTGGATAACGATCTGGAGGTTCTGGCGGATGTTTACCCGTAACATCTCTTGCATACATGCCATCGATTGATCGGCCGTGAGACGTCCGAAGTATTCAACCAACCACTACGAACGAGAATAAGAATCAGGCGTGTGCTCGGTAGTGGTCGAATTACCTCTGGCTTGAACATGGTCGTGTGCACCACGACTCGCTTAATGTCAGCAAGGTCCTCGTAATGCTCAAGAGCCTAGATAATAACTCCTTAATGAACGGCCCACAGTAGCTTGAGGAAGATCCACTCACTCTCTGCAGGAGGCCAGCCTTCTCGCAAAGGTTGGCGATCCTAGGCCGGTCGTAGTGGCTGAACATGTCATTACCGAAGATGGCATCAGCGACCTGAGGAGCATGAATCAAATTCATCTCCAAAAGTCGGGTCTGGAGGTGGCCTTGCTCGGGCTTGTTGTCTTTGAGAGCATCGAGCAAGAAAGAGGTTGCGGGTTGAATCATGTTTTGGGACATGAAGATATCAACGACCTGAGAGCGAGTTGTTTGGTGAATGAGCTGAAGGCAGAAAATTTTCACTTACACGCTCGATTTCCACAAGGGGTCCAGATTCGTCATTGGCCAACTGGGTAGCAAATTCGGCACCTTTGTCGGGATTGGACCTCATAATGTGCTGAAGTAAGCCAACATAGTCCGGAGTGTACCCAACCTTCTTAGCGTAAAGCAAGATCTTCTCTGGTTGACCCATCTCGGCGAAACACGCGATGACCTTATTGGGAACGTTCGCGCGAAGGTATACGCTCAGAGCCATTCCGATATCGGTCAATCGAACCATATCGCCAAGTTCCTCGCTGCAAGTGAGTTTACCCTCCTTCAACCACTTCTCGAGCAAGTTCTTTTTTCCTTGTTGTAACACCGGACGAGAAAGTTCGATGGATTCGAGGTGGTTGAGTTGGCCTTTCTCCAACAAGATACCGAAGTAACGCAGGATCGGAGATTGGCCACCGGGCACGACGGGGGCCTGCTTGAACTGCTCGATTACCTGAGCGGTTCGTAAAATGCCCTAAAGAGGTGACCGTGTCAGGGAAAGCCGGAGTAGGAATACCAAGCCGACTCACCCTGGGCGAGTTGGCGGCAATCTGAGCGGCCTGATCGAACTGTCCACTCTGGAAGAGTTGTTGGTATTGCTGAACGTAAAGGTCATCTGCACCGGGAAGATTGGCCCTACTGGCGAGCTTGAAGGCCAGTTCGGTATTGTTCAATGTCGTGAGGATATAAGGGACGATGGTATTCTCGTCGACGTCCACGCTCAAAACCTGACCCTTCTTATTCACACCGATGATACCATGCGAAGCCTCGTGTTCGGCCGTTACGAAGATGGTCTCGCCAGAAATTCGGTTCATGTAGATGCACGCGCCAGATTCGAGGTCGTAGAGGTGGATGAAGCCGTATTTTGTGACCAGGTAGACAATTCCGTGCTTTTTAGAGACCTGCATCGCGACCGGGAAATCATTCGTTGCCTCTGGAGGGAAGTAGACGTCGATCTGTTTTTTGGTAAACACGGGATCTGGGGCTTGATGGTCGATCTCTACAATGTGAAGCTAGAACGAGCGAATGATCAGCCCCGGGCGGATTTGATAGTCTAGTCGAAGGAGTAAATACCTTGGCACCGGCACCGGTTCGGACGGAGAAAGTGAATAATTTGGTGGGGTGTTGATGACCGTCCAGCTTCAGTTCAGCAAAGGAGGCGGCGTGTCCCTCAATCGGTTGGCTGACACCACGGTCCCTGCTGTACAGCTGCATGGAGCCCTTGATCTTGAACGCGGAGGGATTGGTGGCATTTCCTGAAATGCCGACGAGAACGAGCCACTTTTCGTCAGCGCTGCAGCGGTAGTTGATGATCTGTGCGCCGACGAGGGTCGGATGCCTATCGAACACCTTTTGCGGGGGAGACGTCGCGTCGGCCATGGACCAGTGGAAGACAGCAGTCTCTGTCACGATTCCGACGACATTGTCCGATATCCACTTCCAGAAGATGACATCTTCAGCATTAGCATGGGACTTGACCTTGGTCTTGGTCTCGATGTTGAATATCTGTAGCGTCCGACCGGCTGCGCATACAATGAGGTAAGTTCGCCAGGTCCTGGCGGTCACATCGTGTGGACGCGTAATACCCACATTTAAGAGCCAAAATCTTTTGGTGGGGGTGCATAATCGCGGAGTCTGCGGTGATTGGCCTACGCAGAACATTGTTGGCGTCGTTTAGGTCGATGATGACAACCTGGTTCTGTTCGTTGACTTTCTCCCGTACGCAGATGAAATGGTCGGATTCCAGAGTTAGTGTCTGTCATCAGGCGCCGATTAACGACTGTAGACTGGGACAATGACGATGTTGTACGGACCTGGAAAGATATTGAAGCGGGTTGCACGCCCAAGCTAGAAAGCTGGAGGTGCTCATTGAAAACGATGGGTTTTGAAATATCCATGGTCACGGGGTGGAATAGCTCGGCAGAGGGTCGTCGTCGTCTCTTCGTGGGCCGTTATCGTCGGTGACCTCTCGTTCGAGGGGGAAGGTGGGGGGGGGGAGAAGGGGAAGAAGGCTGGTCGGATGCGAGTTGGAGAATCTATGGTTGTGAGAGGGCTACGTAGCCGCGTTCACCGTTTGTATCTGTTTGTCCGATAGACGCCCGTCCTATGCCACGCCCTCGAGGCAAATTCCGATTTTATCATGCAGAACTACTGGGCTTGCGCACCCAGAACGTGTAGTTACAGAGCGTAGGGAGATAAAAATTTATTGACGTGCTACTCCGATCCGTCAGGATCCATCGGCCGTCCCAGGGGGGGACGTGTATCAACCCACGGGATTCCTCTTTGCGCGACGGTAGCCCCCCCTGACGTCGATCCCTCGATCGTTACATGACCCCTCTTGTGAGACAACCTTATATTCTCACAACCAAAAGGTGGGCATCCCCTTCCACTCGACACCACACCAGAAGCCTTAAAATTTCCAGATGATGCGACAGGTCGCTGGCTATCTCATAAGCTACCCCGACGCCCGCGCCATCATGGCCAAACTACAGATCCCCGACAAAGAGGTCGATGACATCATGCTCGAACACCCGCTCAACGACTGGCTCGCAAGGAAGAAACGTTACAATATCGTCTGCGCGACCGTCGGGCACATATACTCCAGCTACAAAGACGCGGAGGGCGTGTTCCTCATCACTCACATCAGAGACGTTCGTCGACGCAAGTCGCGGAATGGCGAGACGTTGGCCGAGAGGGATAAGGACAAGTACGTGAAGACGTGGTTGGTGCAAGAGGGTGGGGCGGATGGGGACAGCCTGCGGTGGATATCGTTTCCGGACGCGGACGAACATTTGTTGATCAGCGGAGTCAGGCCGGAGCGGAATAACTTTCATGGCCGCTGGGTGGACTACGACCTTACTCATGATCAGGTTTTAAGGTCGATGCGGGCCAAAATGACGATGGTTAAGTGGGCGATGGAGGCGGAAGCAAGGGGAGAGGCGGTGAAGAGGATATGGCCACCCCGGGAGGACTCGTCTCACCCATAGGAGTACATGTCCCCGTACGTTGTTGAAGGTCGTCGCCCGATGGTACAGAGCCCAGTGTACGTGTGTTTGGAGAATCGGTGATTGTCCACCTGTCTGCATGCGTGATACCCGGTGATACCCAGATACCAAAGTCGACAGTCGCCCGGTGCGTTGAAGGCTTCGCTCAGTCCATACCAGTCCCCGGCCACGACGAACCCTCCACATGGAGAGTATAGTAGGAGGATAACGGTACAGTTTGAGCCAGGTTACGCACTAAGGCGGGTCCGGCTCAACTTCCCCAGGCTCAACGATAATTTTCGTGTCCCCTCGACGATGCTACTGCAGCGAACTGGGACGAGAAATGTGCTTATGGTGATCCTGAGAAGGGTGTAGCCGACTTACTTATCACGAGCACATGTCAGGTAGAGCAGAAAGAGTGATCCCGCACCGTTCGAGAAGCGAAAGATGGAGGGACTCGGCAGAGTTAATGTTTACGTTCAGCTCCCAACCGCATCCGTTCTCTATGGTCGCGGGAGGGCTCTATGCAGCCGAGTTATCCGTTTGTATTTGTTTGTCTGCTAGACGCCCGCCCCATGCCGCGCCCCCGAGGCAAATTCATCACTGTGCAAGTAAAATAGGTAAAGTATCCGGGGGTTTCTGGAAAGTTTTGTTTCCTAATAGTTATGAGAACTTATCCAGCTGTTGGATAAGTTCGTCCAGACCCCAAATACTTAACCTATTTTCGTACAGGTATAGGGAGTAGACGTTTACTGCGTTGGTAAAGATTTATCCAATAAGTCCCAAGAAATCCAACCTTTACCAAAAAACCCCAAATCTTTTACCTATTTTTCTTCCACAGTGCATGCAGAATTGGGCTTGCGCACCCAGAATATGTAGTTACAGAGCGTAGAGAGGTTAAAATCTACTGACGTGTTACTCCGATCCGTCAGGATCCATCGACCATCCCAGGGGACATATATCAGCCCGCGGGCTTCAGCCTCTTTGCGCGACGGTAGCCCGTTGTACAGGTTCGTAATCCAGGGTTTTTCGTGTTCGTTGGCACTGGAGGCGAACCGGGGCGTGGGGTATTCTTGGAAGAAAGACAGCAGTTCCGAGGGCTTGATGTATTTGGAATACGTGTGTGTACCAGGTGTGACGATCCTCAGGATGTTCTCCGCAGCCAAGACAGTCAACGCATACGCCAGGGGCGTGCGCGAGATAGTGGAAAGAAACAAGTGACCTCCAGGCTGAACGAGAGTATTGGGTATCGTCAGAACGGGTGGAGAATGCGCGTGTCGATGAGGTGCAAAGAACCGAAATGAATCGCTCACCTTCACGAGCTGGGCACATGCGTTTAGGAACTCCGAGGGCGTGGCAACGTGCTCTAAGACCTCCATGGAACACACAACATCGTACTGTTTCCCCTCCGCCAGCAGTGCTTCAGCCGTTGTGTGCAGGTACTTCAAGGACTTGGCTGATCGGGCGAACTGGGGGTCGGTTGCTGCATGGGTCGAAGCTATCCCGATATTTGCTTCGGAAGCATCTACCCCCGTAGTTCTTGCACCTAGCCTAGCGAGACTCTGGTGGGACTTTTAGTATTTGCTTGAAAATCACGGAGAGGATATCCGCACCTCGGACAACAACCCTCCGCCACATCCCACATCGAGGATATCGAGTCCTTCCAACGGAGTCACACTGGGTGGAATGGGGGAACACTGCTCCTCTAACCGGACTTCCAGCAACTTCTGCTTGATAAACTCCATCCTGACCGGGTTCATTTTGTGCAGCATGGCGAACTCGCCCCGTTCGTCCCACCATTGGGACGATAGTCTTGAGAAGAGCTCGATCTCGGACGCGTCTACGGTGTTGACATTGCTCGCGATGCCCCTAGCACTGGACCGAACAGCAGTGACGCGGTAGGTGAGAGCGGCGGAGAGGACGGTCCTTTGGATTGACCTTCCGCACAGGGAGAACATTGGGCGGTTTTCTCACGGCCGCTGCGTTGGATACGATCACTGAGGGGACGAGCGCAACAGCCATTGTCAGCCAGAAACGTCCAACAAGACCGCTTCGCTGTCCTATATCTCTCCCTCTTTCTCGCCACTACCACCACCTCTCATTCCTCCAGTTTCTCTACTCTCTTGAAATCCATGTCATTGACGATGACACTCGAGTCCCCAAAGCACTGGGATCTCGGCCGGGTTGTGCGCCGAACGACCTCACCAAGCAACGAAGGCGACAATCACTTCTCTTTCAGGAAGCTCGTCGGAAGAGCTAGACGAGGCAGGGCTTCGTCTGGTTCTGGAGACAACGGCGATTCTCCTCCACCACCACCTCCCAAAGATGAGCCAAGGCGCAGCTTCTCGCCCTCGTTTTACTCTGGAAGTCAGTACGCTCAACAAAGGCATAATCCACGTCTCGACTTACGTTCATTTTGATTCCGCTCGTAGCTCGTCCCTCCCATCAAGGGAAACGCTCAACGTCCTCAGACGATTCACATGGTTCGTCCATCATCAATAATCGTTTCCGTTGGGCACCCAACGTCCGAAACGCACCATCTTGTTCCGACGACTAACGTGGGATGATTCTCTTGTGCTATAGGACCGCAACTGTATGGACACGATGTGTACTTAAAATCACCCCACCATCTCAATTTTACCTTCTCCGAAGTTCAGGTCCCCCCGCACTCCTCTCCGATTCCCATGCACAGTACTAAGCCCGGCCACAACCTTGGAGCTACCACCTCACCACCCGTTTCACCTCCCAACAGCAAATTCGCGCCTTTCCGCCGACCCTCTGGACCGCCTACGAAACTACCCACCCCAGCCGAACGCGCTAGAGCCCGAATAGAAGCCGAGAGAGAGAAAGAGTTCGAGGCTTGTTTGGCCGTCCAGGAGGAGGAAGAGCGCCAGGCGAGGATAAAGGCTGAGAAGGAAGAGCAGCGCAGGCAGGAAGAGGAAGAAGAAACTCGCAGAGTTGCGAAGCTCGAGCAGGATATTCGCCTCGCCCAGTTACTGAGAAAGCAGCGGGAACACGACCAAGCGAAAGCCGATGAGAAGTTTGCCCAGGAGGCGGAGGAGAGACGGAGGGCGAACAAGGAGAAACGACTGCAGGAGCATTACAAGTCCGAGGCCTGGAGGATTGAGCAGGAGAGGAACAAGGAACAATCGATTCTGAAGAGGGAAGAGGAGAGGAAGAGAGGGGAGGAGGCAAAACTGCAAGAACGCAAGAGGCTCTTCAACACCATGAAGGCAGAACAATCAGGTCGACTTCAGCTCTCTGGGTGGATGTCTGTCCAGACGGCTGGAGCTGTGACCTGGAGACGGCGCTGGTATACGTTTGACGAAAAAACTTTGAAACTCTTCAAAACCCGAAACGTGTGTTCTGTCCGTCTCGTTATTTTCTACCTACTAATAGAACATCTCGCAGGACACATCTCCTGTGGATGTTATTACCCTCTCCGATATCCGCGACGTCAGGGACTGCGGTGACGTTTCGGAAGAGGAACCTGGGTTCATCCCGAATTCTTTCGTCATTGAGGAGGTCCACAGGTACTGCTGGTCCGTCTTTACCGACACACAGGACGCCATGGTTTGTCTCTGTTCTATCCCTATCTCCGCTGGTCCTTACCGTGATCTGTTCACAGGAGAAAATAATGGCTGCATTAATCTTCTGCTCAGACGTCCACAAGGCTGATCCTTCGCTACGTCGCTCAAGCAGCATTCTGCCTGCGTCTCGCATTCCCCGCTTATCCCTCGGTCTCTCTTCTTAATCGTTTACCGACATCATAGACTGTACGTATACCCCGCCCGTTTTTCATGATCCCATATGTTGTCGCCGGATGACAGTTGTTGTATTTACATGATATGTATGTATCCATCGTATGCTATCTATACCACCCACGGATGCGGTCCCCCACCTCTTCTCTTAGCTTCATTGTCTCCTTAGAATCCATAGCCTCGTTAACTCATGCTGATCAACCCCACCTGGCACGAGTCCGAATCACGCCGATTGCCATTCGTCAGTTTGGGCGCTTGTTGATCCGAACGCAGTCCCAACCTTGGCACGCGTTCCCACCCAACTCCTACCACGACCACCACGATGAAACGGATATTCGCCGGTCTCTCCCTCGCTTGCCTCGCTCTCGCCATTCCCTTCTACGCTTCCGAGAACGCGGGTGATAGTCAGACTCAGTTCCAGTTCTCTCTGGGGGATTACGCGAACTATCCGGGATATGATCTCGACTTGAATGCGTTGAGGTTGGTCCAGCTCGAGGGTCGTGCGCCGGTGTGGATGACCGAATATGAGAAGGTTGTGGTGGTTGAGCCGTGGTTGCCACGCTGAAACTGACCCTACTCCTACTGGGTAGATCCAACTCAAGGCCCAGGGTCTCAACTTCTTCGATATGTGGGTGATTTGCTATGTTCCGGCTTGTCATAATGACTGACCCATTGCTACGATATAGTACCGACGGTGGGGATGCGGATGGGTTCATGGCCCAGGATGGTAATTCACCCAACCCCATTCCTTGGTTGCCAAGTTTCGCGCCCGTGCTCACACCGTTGCTGTGATCATAGTGGTCGTTGGTCCCCTCGTTCACCAGGATAAAGTGAAGAGTGTTATCGCAAAGCTCTCCGTTGATGGCCCCAAGGCCAACCTCGAGAAGTTCACCAGTTTCAGGACCAGGTGTAAGCACCCCGCAGTCAACTTCTTGTAACTCTATTCTGATATCGGGACTCCAGACTACAGGAGCGATGTGAGTCCATTGGATGGGCACTTCTCGGTTTGGCTCATAGTCCTCGTTGTAGACCGGAAAGGAGAGTCAGCTTTGGTTAAAGTCTAAGATCGAAGAGGTATGGTACCTTCTGCGGGTGATACGCTCGAGCGGGTCTAATTTTCTCCCAGATCACCTCCAACTCGGCCTCCGACTCGCTCAGGGAGCTGATCGCGACTAGAGAGTTCCCCCACTCCTGGGCTCAGAGTTCTATTGTACGCACTCGCGTTCACGTCGACCCCGACCGCCTTAGCTGAGTTCGCACCCAGATCACCACCATCAATGGATCGGGTTCCCCGGAAGAGGTTGTCATCATTTCAGCTCATCAGGACAGGTAAGACCTTGTGAATTTCCCGGGCACCGATAACGCTCACGCGACCAAAAAGCACCAACATGATTCCATTCCTCGCCGCTCCTGGTAGGGATCTCCGCCAAGGCTCATGTTTACGTGACGTTGATTTGTTATCCCACAAGGTGCCGATGACGATGGTAGTGGAACTGTAACCATCTTGGAAGCCTACAGGGCATTGTTGGAATCCGACTTCCGGCCTAACCGCACCGTCGAGTTCCACTGGTATTCCGCCGAGGTCCGTTCACCCACACACTCATCTTCACGAGTAGCGCTCACGGACTTTCTTAGGAGGCTGGTCTCTTGGGCTCCCAAGCCGTGGCCAAGGACTACAGGTCCCGCGGTGTCAACGTCGTCGCTATGAGCCAGTTTGACATGACCGCCTGGGTCAAGAGGGGAACCAGGGAGGAAGTCGGCGTGATCACCGATTTCACCAACGACAAGTTGACCCAGTTCAACAAGGGATTGGTCGAGGAGTATCTTTCCATTCCTTACGTCGAAACCAAGTGCGGTTACGCTTGCAGCGATCACGCTTCCTGGGAGAAGGCTGGATACCCCGCTATCTTCACCATCGAGAGTTCATTCGCCAACTCGAATCAGAATATCCACAGCGCCAGGGAGTGAGCAATTACCGCTTTCCTCCTGCATTCTTTTTCCCTGCTGATGATAACACCCCTCGTAGCCGCATCGATATCTCCGACGAATTCAGTTTCACTCATATGCTCGAGTTCTCCAAGCTCGCCGTCGCTTTCGTCATTGAGCTCGGTGGCTGGTGATTTGACAGGATCATCTCAACTCCTTGCATCGGACCTTTTGATACAATGTCATGGTACTCTTTCTTGGACTTGTCGTGTAGCACACGCCTTTACATGAATCAACGACCCATACCTCATACCTATCAGCATCCGTGGAAACGTGGGCTCCGAGATTGGAGGCATCTGGGATGTCCCAGCCACCTCAGGGCCCCTGTGCTGCAAACGCGAGCACACGCACCAGCAACTTGGATCGGAATACCGGACACGCGGTTCCGGGCGAACATCTGTTGACTTTTAAGGAAGGGGGAGAATCTCGGCTACTGGCACCCTTTTACATTATCCGGTGTTACGGATGGTCAACCAATAGACCTTCGTCCCCAAACCGCCCGTCTGGAATTACGATGCGGGAGGCATTTCGCTCGAAAACTAGCCAACTGTCTGGATCGCGGAATTGGGAAGGGGTACAGTCTTTAAGCTCACCTATCTCTGTGCCCTGTGAGTGAACCTAGATGTGGGCCGACCCTCATATCTGGCTCGAAGGATTGAGTAACTCGTGTCCGCGCCAAAGGGGTTTTTTGGCGGGACAAAGCAAATGTAAACAGATGTACGATCGCTTGCCTAGGGTGTACCACCAAGCAGTGACTATTACTACGCTTCCCTCGACGATGGCCTCAGGCAGGTCAGCGGGCCCCATACGGTCGCCAATCTCTTCTATAACCCCCTTAACGCCAAGCATTCATCGACACAACGTCCATGATCCATCTGATATTGCCGAGGATCTACGTTTCGCTCGCGACATTGAATGGAAAGTCGTTGGTCCAATGTCTTCAGACACCTTCCTCGAAAAATTTCTTCCGTGCCCGTCCCCCGTTCCTCCGTTCCTCCGTTCGAAGGTGTAAAGTTCTCCGCGGTCCCCGACAAGCCAAACAAAGAGTCTGAGATCTATGCCCCACTAGTGAGTACAGGTGTTCTTCCATCGCACCTCTATTCACCCCCACCCAGAGGGATGCCTTGAACAAGATACTCGCGGAGTCGGGACTCGCCTTCTATGACACCTCGAACCGGCCTAAATCTCCTGGCCAAGTCGGGACCTCGAAGCCCGACCTCGGCATGTTCCGTGTGGATGACGCGAACAGGGGAAATCTCAAGGACACCCACAAACCCGCCAAGGAGGGCGCCCAAGGAGAATATGTCTACACGGCTCGCATGGGCGAGGTCTATATGTTCGTAGAGGTGAAGACATCCGGTGATCTAGACCCCTTCACCGATCCGCCCGGTGATGCTACCCCGCCCGAATACCGGTTCACCATTGACACGGAGCAGCTATACCCGGGCGACGAAGTTTCACAGCACAGAGTCTCAGCCCTCGGCCAGAACACCCGCTACGCTCACCTCATTCAGACTCGTCAGTTTCGGACATGTCTCTACTCGATATCTATCACCGGCACCACCGCTCGTCTGCTACGCTGGGAACGGTCAGGCGCTATAGTGACCGAGTCGTTCAACTACAAGTCCAACCCGAATATCCTCCTCGAGTTCGTTTGGAGGTTTTCCAAGGCCACGAACGAGGAACGCGGCTTTGACTGTTCAGCCCACGCCGTAGAGTCCGTAGAGGAGAGGCAGAAGTTTTACAGTGCAATCAAGAGGCACGTTGGAGAGCAGCTCCCTGGGCTGAGCACCAAGGAGATCGAGGAGGAGGTGGATAAGCACTTCTGGCCTGGTGCCATCACCCGTCTTACCGTAGGGGCTGGTGAAGATGCCCGGAAGATCTTGGTCTCCCGGCCGATGTTCACCTCAAAGGGTGCAACTGGGCGGTCGACTGTGGGCTACTGGGGTCTCGATTGCGACTTTGATGAGGTGGTGTTCGTCAAGGACGTCTGGCGTACGGATGTCCCCGGTGTGAGTATGGAAGGCGCAGTCATGGAGAAACTTCTGGAGGCGGGGGTGCGGAATGTCCCGGCAGTCGTCTGCCATGGAGACGTTTTACACAACGGTGAGGCCGGCTCTCTCATTACTGTGAAGCTTGGCGCTCAAGGTCTCACTTTGCGAGATGAAGGTCATACCCAAACCACGCGAACCAATGAATTTGCAGGAAAGGACTGGGTGAAGAGTCTGCACCCGACGAAGCAAGAATACAGGCCAATCCCACGTATTCACTATCGGTTGGTCACGAAGTGTGCGGGCTTCAGGCTATCAACTTTTAAGGGAACGCGGGAGTTGTTGAGCGCAACCTATGACGCTTCCATCGGTACGGGAATCGACCATCACGTCAAGCCATCGCTGAACACATCCACACTCTAGCCGTGATGGATGCACACTCGAAAGCTAAAACACTTCATCAGGACCTCAGCCCTGGCAATATCATACTCTACATGGTGCCGGGCCTGCGGGTCAGGGTTGGATATTTGATTGATTGGGAACACGGTCGCAGGATAGATAACCTGTCTGTACAAGACCGTGTGGTAAGTTCTTAACCATCCTCCAACTGCGAATCCTAACAGTCTCTTGAAGGGGACTCCCGCTTTCGTGTCCATCGACGTTGCCAACGCTGGAATACAACCCCACGTGCACAGCTTGGAGGACGATCTGGAGTCGCTTTTATACGTTGTTCTCTATTGCGCTCTACGATGGCTTTCGGTGGACACGGATCCTGGAGCGGGGCTCGACTGGTGGCTGACCCAGTTCTTTGGTGGTCCCAATGGATATGCTCCTGCTGCTTCCAAGAGTCACAACGCCACGACCCGGTACTATACTCGGCTCTTGACGGCCACAGACAGTCAGGCTATTTTGGATTGGTTGAATGCAGCCATGGATCTCCACTATCACGCTGAAGAAGGATCCCGCGTCTTAGTGCCAAACCCTCTCTGGAATGGTGGGAAGGCGCTGGAGGCCATGTGGAGGGAGACGCTGAAGAAGGGCTTGCCAGAAAACGATCGGAGAGAGAACCGGACGCCGAACATGATTCGCCGAGAGGTGCACTCACTTCACGCAACATATTCTACAGGGACCACGTCAGCGGCCCTGTTTGCTTCTCGCAACCTCGCCACGACTAAGAGGTCCGTTTCTGAATCCTCTGGCGTTGACAATAACACTGACTCGTTCGACCGAAACTCTGACAGACAACGCAGTTCCGATCCGGAGGGAGATGCGGGGAGGAAGGTCAAAAAGCCGCGACGATCTACCAAGGTCAAAGGGAAGGATACACCTTCCACGGAAGGAAGACCTACTACTAGGATGGTAACAAGGCAGGCTAGCAGGACCGGCGGAGCGCCCTCAGTGGCATCGTCATCTACACTCAGGAGGAGTACCAAGAACAAGAAGTAGGACCTTTGTAGAGATTGCACGTCGTACCCGCACCCGAAAGTGCCTGGACATACTTCACGAGCCGTTTAATTGTCGACGTCATCATTGTGGAGAGAATAAAGTGACAAAAGCAGTGAAATAGGTGACCGTCCGTACGGGTGCATTGTGACTGAGCGGGATGTAGCCGCCAAGGTGATTGAGTCCACCCCAAGGGTCCTCGCGATTGCGATGGGAAGTGACACAGATGACGCTGTAAATCGAAAGCCTGGGGGTTGGCCGTCAGTTCCCCGAGTTCTTGCTTGGGTGGGGTACCGTCGACTTTTGTGGCTGGGGATCACGCATGCAGACAGGCGGACAATTACGGGCCAATACACGTACACTAGGCTCTGTACCATCGAGCGACGATCTTCAACAACGTATGTACTCCTATGGGTGAGACGAGTTCTCCCGGGGTGGCAATATCCTCTTCACCACCTCTCCCTTGGCATCTCCCTCAATCGCCCACTCAGTCGCCGACATTTTGGCCCATATCGCCTCCATGACCCGGTCGTGAGCGAGGTCGTAGCCCACCCAAAGGCCATGAAACTCATTCCGCTATGGCCGGACCCCACTGGACAATAAACCTAGTTTTTCTCCGTCTGGGAACGACATCCACTGCAGGCTATCCTCATTCGCCCCACCCTCTTAAAATACTCACCTCTTGCCCGTGGGACTCCTAATCCGGCAGGCGGGGGTCGAGGATAGTGATGCGCGTGAAACCGCGGAACCAATGAACCGTGTTCACCGGTCCAAAAACCAAAGAGCCGCTTATACGCCGAATTACTTTCCGATGGCCCCGGACAGCGGTGGGTAGGAAACGAGCCGGGCATTGGGGATCGGCAACCCGCTGCCAGAATTTGATTCTGTGCGGAATTCCCACATGCTCAAATCTGAGCCACCGTATTTTATGGGCTCTCCAACACCGGGCTGCCACGAGTAATACACATTTTGAGAACAGACGCCATGGTGAAGAATAGTGACGGAACTGGAGATGTTCGTCTGAGAAGAGCCTCTTCGGATGTGCGATGGGGAGAGGGGAGGTACCCCCGCCCTAGCTATACCAGGACGTTTGTGGTGTTGAGCAGTGGTACGGTGACGCGCTCCGGAAATCGCTCTCTTCGGTTTGTGGCAGCGGCCGTGAGAAACCCCCCAACCGCCACCTGAACTGCATCGGCTTTCTTGCCATTCCAACAGCCGCAGACCTGTTCATTCTCAACACAAGGTACTCAACCGCTTTCGTAGAGTTACTCCAGTCAAGCTAACACCATCCAGGGTCCCACCAGTCACATCGCATCAATGTCAATCACCGTCAAGTCCAAGGAACTCCTCGTTTCCCTTGCACGGAACATCATCGATACCGAGTGAGCCGGTATCAAAGCATATTTTGATACGTATTTGTCTGAACGCGAATACAGTTCACGGGGTGTTCTGATGAAACGCGACTATGTGAATCCACCCCGGGTCCCATCGCCCCGCATGATGCTGATTCCCCAAGCAGCTGTACAAACTTCATTCCTCCCTCGAAAACGTCATCAGGAGCATCATCGTCGCTCAGAACGAGCTCAATTTCGTTACCAGCCTCCCCCCTGAAACCCTGGTCAACATTTTCGAACTTGTTGCAGAGCCAAGGACTCGAGAGTCGGTGTTCGAGATCGTGAAGATGACCCACGTCTGCCAGTATTGGAGGTCCACATTGATCTCATACCCTCACTTGTGGTCCTCGGTTTTCGTCAAAAACGACCACAAGGACTTCGTGGCCGCCTGTTTGGAGAGGAGTCGAGAGCTTCCGTTGGCCGTACGTTTGGACTTGAAGCATGGCGATTACGATCACTACCCCGACTGTACGTGCATCAGGAGAGACTGGTCATCTGGGGCATGGATCAACGAGAGACATCCCTGCCGTTATCACACCGCGATTCTCCCCCTCCTGGAAGTTAACCATCTCAAGCGCATCCGCACGTTGGACGTTCACCTTACCCTACTCGACGACAACGGAGAAGGTGACCCGGACGAGCGCTTTCAGAACGTTCTCGACGACTTTAGGTTATTCGTGCTCCCCCTACCCGTCCTCGAAACCCTCAACTTTCGTGTAGACCACGCGTTCGATGACGTCGACACTCACCTGGAATTCTCCGAACTTCTGTTCTTTTGGGGATTTGCACCACCCCCGGCATTGCGTCACCTCGCTCTCCACAGTTGTTACGGTGGCCCAGTTCGGACTATACGCAACCTGACCTCCTTCGAGTTGGCTGGGGACCCAGACTCCTTCGGTCCCATAATACTCGACCAACGCACGTTCCTTCCGTTCATTTCGGGCAATCCATCTCTGGTATCCCTCAGTTTGTCGCACTGCGAATTCCCAGACCGGGCGCAGCTGTCACGAGTCGTTCACATCGAACTCCCAGAACTTAAGACCCTCCGACTGATAGGCATTTACGGCCTGTCCAGTTTTTCCTGCCTCGTGCACGTACCTGCTTTGGAAGGATTATCCTCACTTCGGATCTTGGGTCGAAGCGATCCTAGCAATCACTGTTTCGCTAATTTCATAGTGCACGCAGAAAGCGGTGATGGATTCCGGCTTTCATTTGATGCCCCCGATTGTCGCGACATGGCATTTGTTTGGCTTGGTGTTACAGACGGCACAGACCCGAGCCCGGCATTCGTTCGTTTCGAGAGGCGGGAGCCTGGCCGGGCACAGGAAGAGAGGATGGGGATATCGCCACTGGTACTCTTCTCGGGTGCGAGGGTTTTGGAAATCAGCGCCTCCTTCGCTAGCCCTTGGTACCGCGACTTCTGGGGAGACATCGAGAAAGTTGGACCTTAACTAACTACGTTGCGTTTGGAGGTCGTCGAAGGGATGGAACCGGCAGTTGAAAAGTCGGTGGAGGCGCTCGTCAGGGGGAGATTCATCAAGGGCACGCCGCTGACAAAGCTGGAAAGGATGACGTTCGAAGATCCGAGTGAAGAGGACGAGGAGAAGGGGAAACAGCTCTGGGAGGAATTCCGAGCTCGTCTCGGAATCGACCAGTACCTCGCTGCTCAGTGACTGTTGTAGATGCTATTTTGTTGGCATATTTCCCAATTCATCGTGAGATTGTATCGTGTCAGAGGGAAGTGGTAAGCGCGGTGGTCCTGGGTTCCGATGTGGTTGTTGGGTGTGACGGGACGCTGAGGGTGTCCCAAGGGTGTCCCGTGACGACGAGCTCCCCCCTTAGCGGTGACGCTGCCCCCTGTACTTACTTTGGACTTTGTGGATCGTTGTGTCGCGAGAAGCCAGACGATGGTGGCTGGTGTCCAAGGGAGAACACGGTTGAGTGAATGACCAGCCGGTTCCCGTGAACAACCAGGCAAGCGGGGTTCAGAACATGAAACCAGTTAATTATGTTTTGGAGTATACTACACGTGAACCTATGCGCCCACTGTCGCCGCTCGTACCAAACTAAATACATATACAATAGCGCGAATTACTTAAAATAACACCTGCTCCAGAATGTGACCAACCGCTGGAGTACCCACCCAAGTTTCAACAATTCTGCTCGACGAACAGTATTGCGTTTGATTTTACCTCCACCCCGTCCCTTGCATCCCACGTATCACCCTTGTTGACATCACGTCCAGCCCCGAGCCCCTTCACGGCCGCTCGAATGTGTCCAGAGCCGTCCCGTTCCCTCGAGTATTGTCGCCCTCATGACCAGCAAACATCATCCCGGTGAATCTACTATTTGGCTGCCCAATGCTCCATAGATCGTCCTGCGTAGCAGCGGCTTTCTTCAATGAGATCATGATCCGTGTGACCATCACTGGGAGAAACCTAAAGTATGATTTAGACACGACTGCATCTGAAAACAAAGGAACAGGAAGGCGTACACAACGTTCCCGCTATCCCGTGGAGAATAAGTTAGTGAACGAACGAAGGAGATAGATCGGGCCGTCGCTTACATTCCGGGGAGTAGTTTGATCGAAGGCTACAAAGGTCTCAGCAAGCGAGAAGAGAAAACAGAGTGACGTGAAATGTTCTCACGCTTCCAAATATCAAAGTCATCTCGAGCAGGAGATGTGAGGTGAATATAACCATGAAATAGAACATCGCGTCCTCCGCCATAACTTTGAGCAGACTAGGCAGCTTGGACCGGTACGTGCCCGCCTTCAACGCAAGATAAATGATGATGCCGAAGGCCAGGGAGTCTGTGAGACAATCAGCGTTGGTCTCCCCCGCCAAGAGAAAGGAAAGGGGAGGGTTATACCGTATACTAGAGATATGGTGGTAAATCCGATCTCCGGGGGCCAGTGTGGCTTGAGAGTGCAATTCCTATAAGCCTCGAGTGGGATTTCGAACATCGGTAGCGCTGGAGAACGGGTAGGTACGAGTCACGAACAGCACTTGGTAGAAACTTACCTCCTTCGATGGCTGCAGTAATAGCTAAATGCATCCCAATAGCGAACTGGGATACCGTTAACACGGAGAGGCACGTGGCGAGTATACGATTCTTCCTTGAAACGGCGTATATCCTGTTTAATTCAACCCCGGTCAGCACGAGACCGCGTTGTATAAGTAAGAACGGACCTTAGTGTGATGGCAATTTGAGCGAATAGGGTACACATTGTGAAAGTGAAGAAGGGAAAAAATATAGACTGATTGCATCTGTATGGGCGTGTGAGAAACTTGGGGGTTTGTGGATAATGGAATATGGTCGTACTCCTGGGATAGGTTTTGCCAATGATAAGTCCGTCAAACAAAGTGTCTCGATTGAGAACGTCGCTTACCCGTTGCGTGCGTGGTGGGGCAAAACCCGCTGTGAGACGGTCGGAAAGGTCGGTTTCGTATGCCGGGGAAGGCGATGGTCCAACTTACATTTTATCAGCCAGAGCTGATACCCCATCGGCACATATCTGTTCTGCATTTCACTTTCAGAGGGGAAGAAGTTCGTCGTAGAGTGCGGAGGACGTACCGCAAGGAAAAGCACAAACACTACAGTATCGTCAGTGGATTCCGTAGTGCGAATCTGCTCTCTGCGTACCCCAAGATTTCTGCCCAGCCCAGGCGTAGTCGACCTTTCACGGAGATAAGTCTAACGGGGGGCGACACGAATAGCACGGCTTACCTCGTCCCCAAAGGTCAACAAGTAGTCGTAGAAAAAGACGGCGGTGATCGCATACGTATAATACTGGACGTGATTCCTCACTCAGAGCTGCACGAACGACGGAGGTTAATACCCACCTTTACTGCGACTCTGAGGTTTGGGAAATCGAGGGTCAGGAATGGTTACCCATAAGATAACAGGAGGAACTCACAGTTGGTGGCCGATGTCAATGATCTGCTGTGTGCTGAGAGACATGCCGAGTGGGGGAGAGACTTGGTCCACCAGACGGCAAGGGGCAACTTTTTAACGGAAACGCTAGAGCGCCACGTGCATCGCGTGGATCCCGCATTGGAATTTCAATTTGGAGCCGCCTGGAGCCGTCGATCTGCTCCAATCCGCTGGGTTCGTCGACGTCTGATTCCGAGTCACGCGCTCGCGTGCTGGGCTTCTGCCCCGCTCGTCGACGCCTCGAATCTTTTTGAGACCGCCGTGCGCCGTGCTGGGAAACACTGGTCCCGGCGGGCAATTACTCGTAAAGGCAGAGGAACCAGTGGCATCAAGACTAAGTCAGGGGTAAGTTAAAGTTTACTCTTAGACCTTACAGGGAAACTGTGCGGAACAGACCACATTGAGACCCGTATGCCTTAGCCGTTCCGTGCTGAACTTTTGCGTCCTCGGTCGACATCACGGCTGTTGTCGAGATGAAAGACTAAAAGTTCGCCAATTGTCGGCAACCTTCGGATCACGATGAGAGAATGTCAATCACTGAGCTCATTTTCTCATCTCAGGATCTGCAGGGACGACACGCGGAGCCCTCCGATCGGGCTTTTAGGGGCAGATGGACTCTTGTTCGAAACACAGGAGCTTATCGCGTCTCCAGGGAATCTGACTCCGTCAGGCACGAGGCGTCCTTGTTCAGGCGAAAAATGGTTTACCATCGCGCGACTGTCTCGGAAAGGGCCATGTCGCGGAATCCAACCTCGAACGCACAGAGGAAGCCTTCGGAAGGGGAGGGAGCTTAGGGGGAAAGGCACCTCTGGATGTCATTTTTGGCGCGCTAGGAATACGTATTTCCGTTCTGGTGGGGTTCCGGTACCCAAGGTTTGCCTCCTTGACATCCGGGAACTCCCCAGGCGGGTAAAACGCGAGCGCCGGGGGATACGTTTGATGGTCACAGATCATCCTTTGCTTAGCGTCTCGGATCCTTTGCCCCAACCCGTGGGCGACAGGCTGGGATTTTGGCCACTGGCGTAGGAAACCGTTTACTCCTGGTCTGTTTCTATCACTCAAGTGCAAACCGCAACACCAGTCTGCCTTTTTGGAGAACGCAGTTTGGGCAAAGGGCGATGAAAGGAAAGCTAACGCGGAGAGATCCCCTCCGTTTACGGTTTGACCAGCTTCGGTGCGCGGTGCAAGGCCCTGACCACTCCACGGAGCCTGAGCAGATGCCCGATCATCGATCAACCGGAGGAGACCTCAACGAGCTTCAATTGGAATGAACCCATATGCGACCCCGAGCGCCTCGGTAAACTCGCTCGTCGTTCCAAGCTTGACGTTTGCTCCCATTATTTGATTTTCATATTTTAAATCGGTATCTCCGGCCGTTGGCTTACATATTTCCAATATGAGGTGGAATTTTTGGGGTCGAACTTCAGCACGTTGTCCGAGTCCTGAAGCTTACCGGTGGTTTGCTGGCCGTTTGCCCCACATACCCATCATATTAACGAAACAGAAAGAATCGGGACGATGTCAACACACGATAGGGCTGGAGCAGGTGGTGTCGAAATCCTCCCTGACTTTGGTAATTCGGCGGTCGGCCGTCTTTTGAGCGAATGGCCGTAGCGCCCGAGTCGCGACTCCAAATGCGCGGTTCCGAGGCAGCGTTCTGAAAGGAAAAACGGGATATTTCTGGCTCTTGGCCCCAGATAGCGTCATGCTATAGCAGATGTAAGCGTATTTTCAAACTTATCCCAAGGGATTGGCGGCCCTGACGTTAGCTGACACCTGAAACTCTCGGCCGGGGGTAGTGAACTTGGACGGTTCGCTGATGCAACCAGTTCAACGTCACTTATGGGGACAGGCCCGAAACCGGAGTGGGAATAGACCTGGCGAAAAACAACCGGTCTCAGATTCTCAGAAGGATGATTGGAGGGAAGAAACTTAGGTCGTAAGCCATCAGCAGGGCGGGGCGAGCCCATTCTGACACGGCCGGAATCACAACCCCGACTTCCTCGACCGACGGTACACACACCAGCGAAGCAGTGATGCCCACGTCGAGATACATGACTCTCACATGAATACGCGCTCTTGCACGGTGGGGCCTCTTGGTTCCGCGTAGAAACTGACGAGGCAACCTCCACGGGCTTGTATTGCCTACGAACGTTTGCTGAGGATCTATGCGCAAAGTTGCACATTAGGATCGGAGGTTTCTCGCATGGAGTCCTTCGTCAGCTCGTGGAACTGAGGGGATAGATGTGAACCACGCCAATTTCCACCCACTGTGATTCTTATTCCCCGTCCTATTCCCAAACGTCTCTAGGATCCAACGAATACTTTCTTGTCGGTCGTTGGCCATCACTTCGCTCGCGACGGGGACCGTTTTAGGAGGGTATTATTATTTGAATGCCGGGTCTCCCCATTCTCAGGAGACCACGAGACCCCCCACCCATGGACCTCCCCGTCTAGGAAGGGATGACCGACGCATCGATGAAGGGGGTCCTGGTCTGGTGGACGAATTTGGTGTTTCGACCGTTGAGGCGGGTGCTACCGGCGTCGGTGTCACCACTAGAGGTCTCAAGGTCGCCCTAGTCGAGAGGGATGATTTCGGTTCATACGTGCGGTTGAAAAAAGATACCCCTCCGCTCTAATCTGATATGCAGGTGCGCGTCGCGGTGGTGCTTCAAAGTCGACGAAACTCGTCCATGGTGGTGTACAGTACCTCCGGAAGGCCATGGCGGAGATTCCAAGCCTATCAGGATCGGACTGACCAAGAGTCTGGTCCTGTGTTCAAAATATTTGTTCATTTGTCACGGCGTACAAGAAAACTCTGTTTTCTCAAAGGCGGCCTTAGGACCAACTTGCACCGTGCTGAGAAGAGAGGTTCGGCTGCCATTCCGTAGAAGTGTCTGATTACTCGGCGAGGGGGTTCATAATATTTCGGAGCGGTGGGCCTCGTCCAAACCAGCCTGGATGTTGATTCTCCGGGGAGTGAACATCGCGAGAGTTCCCACGTAAAGATCGCACTGTCGTCGATGGGACCGGGACTGGGTGGGATTTGATTAGTGTAGAACTCCAAGCATCTCGGAAAGACGTCGGCGACGTGTAGGAAAGGCGAACCAGGTGGTGTCGTGATCAAGGATGGACGCAGAGTTGGAGATATTTCGTCTGAGAAAGGTCAAGGCTCTTCGGATGGGTGGTGGGAGGAGGGGAGGAGGCCGGTGCTCTTGTCCCGGCTGTACTTGGGTGTTCGTATGGTTTGACATCGAACCGGGGGACAAATGAAGAGGGGTACGCGCCGTGTGGTCTGAGCAGCCGTGGGAAACTTCCCCAACCGCCGCCTGATCTTCCCCTTCCGGCCTAGGCGCCTTGCAGACGCCACTCGTTCCTAACACAGGGTATTCGGTTGCCTCCGCAAACTTACTCCCGTGAAGCTAACACCATCCAGGGTCCCACCAGCAACATTGCATCAATGTCATTCACTTCCAAGGCCAGGGAACTCCTCGTTTCCCTTGCACGGAGCATCATCGATACCGAGTGAGCTGGTATTGAAGCGTGTTCTGGTACATATTTGTCTGAACCCAGATACAGTTCACGGGGTGTTCTAATGAAACACGACTGTGTGAGTCCACCCCAGGTCCCAACGCCCCATATGATGTTGATACTCAAAGCAGCTGCACGAACTTCGTTCCTCCCTCGAAAACGCCATCAGGAGTATCACCGTCGCTCAGAACGAGCTCATTCTCGTTACCGACCTCCCCCCTGAAATCCTGGTCAACATATGCGAGCTTGTCGCAGAGCCGAGGACTCGAGAGTCGGTGTTCGGGATCGTGAAGATGACCCACGTCTGCCAGTACTGGAGGTCCACATTGATCTCTTGCCCTCACCTATGGTCCTCGGTTTTCGTCGAAAACGACCACAAGGACTTCGTGGCCACGTGTTTGGAGAGGAGTCGAGAGCTTCCGTTGGCCGTACATTTGGACTTGAAGCATGGCGATTACGATCACTACCCCAACTGTACGTGCATCAGGGGGGAGTGGTCGGCTGGAAAATGGCAACACGAAATCCATACCTGCCGTTACCACACCACGATCAACCCCCTTCTAGAAGATGACCATCTCAAGCGCATCCGTACGTTGGACGTTCACCTTGCCCTACTCGACGACAACGGAGGAGAAGACCCGGACTGGGATTTTGAGAATGCCCTCAAGAGCTTTGGGTTATTCGTGCTCCCCCTACCCGCCCTCGAAAGCCTCAACTTCCGTGTAGACCACGTGTATGACGGCCTCGATATACACCTGGAATTACCCGGTGTTCTGTTCTTTTGGAGATTTGTACCACCGACCGCGTTGTGTCACCTCACTCTCCACGGTTGTTACGGCGGTCCAATTCTGGATGTACACAACCTGACTTCCCTTGAGTTGGCCGGGGCCTGGGCCGAACCCATAGTACTCGACCAAGACACGTTCATTTCGTTCATTTCGGGGAATCCATCTCTTATATCCCTCAGTTTGTCGTACTGCGAGTTCCCAGACCAGGAGGACCTGTCGCAAGTCACTCCCGCCGAACTTCCAGAACTCAAGAGCCTCCGACTGATAGGCATTTGTGGCCTGCCCAGCTTCTCCGACCTTGTGCACGCTCCTGCCTTGAAGGGATTATCCTCGCTTCGGATCTCGACCCGGAGGGATCCAATCCGTTTTTACGTCGATTTCCTAATACACGCAGAAAGCGGTGACGGATTTCGGCTTTCCTACGACGCCTCATGTTGTTGGGATGCAGTATCAGATTGGCTCAGCCTTACGGATCGCTCGGATCCCAGTCTGGCCGTCGTTCGTTTTGAGAGTGGGAAGTTCTGCCGGATACTGGAGGGAGGAGAGGGAGCCTCGCCCCTTACGTTCTTCTCGAATGCGAAGGTTCTGGAGATCGGGGCCTCCTTCGCAGGTCCCTGGTACCACGACTTCTGGGGAGACCTCGAGGAACTTGGACCACAACTCACTACATTGCGCTTGGAGGTCGTCGAAGGGATGGAACCGACAGTTGCAAAGTCGGTGGAGACGTTGGCCAGGGTAAGATTCAACAATGGCATGCCGCTGACAACATTGGAGAGGATGACGTTCGAAGATACGAGCGAAGAGGACGAAGAGGAGGCGAAGAGGCTCTGGGAGGAATTCAGAGCCGGTCTCAGTATCGACCAGTATCTTGCCGCTCAGTGACCGCCACGGTTGTGGATACCATTGCGTTTGCACATACCCTGTATTACGCACTTTTCGACGCGAGATTTTACTTTCAATACCAGGAAGTGGTTACAGTACTAGTGCTGTAGTCCCGAATTCTGATAGCACCGTTGGATGTACGCCCTGCCTCTCCTGTGTCCGTAATCTTGTACGTGGAAACCGTGGCCTCCCTTCCCTTCCTGAAACCAACCGCTTGGTCCGGACGTTGTTTCCTATTGTCGTTTCGACTTGCATGCTCCCTATCGCCTTCGTACAGCCTCGATCTCCCTGGGCGTGCGTGCAGCGCTCGGATTGTCCTGATTGGACGGCAGAGTAGTAGGGGAACTTTTGTTGTATTTCGGTCAATTGCAGTGTCCTCGAACCTTTTCCCCATGACCGTAAGAGAGGGGTTCTTGTATCCCGTCTCTCGGTATCATGGTATAGGGTGTGCAACCACAGGAGTGCCACGATCTGCCCCACACGGCCGATTTCGTTCATACATCGCCTCGGTGCAAACAAAATAGAACAGTTACATACACCGAATACCCTAACGCAGAATGCCCAGAGAAACCAATTAACGAACACTCATTGCCTCGCTTTCTTCCCAATCACATCCTCGAACTTCTCAATACCCTCATTCATCTCCTCCACTTTCGTTCTCAACCTCTCCGCCTCGTCCTCCAAACTACACACCTCGTGCTCGTCCAGTTTGGTCTGGTGCCTCTCCTTCTCTGCAGCCATAATACGAGAAATGAAACCCACGTCGTGCCTGGCCTTCGAAATGACGCCCATCGTCAATTCCAAGACCTGGTCCCTGACGTCCTTCGACAGATTCGCGTAATCCGACCAGAGAATGGCTACCCACAACTTCCACAGCTTGGTTTCCTCCGAGCCCTCCTCCCCTGCTTCCTCCGTTCTGACGGGTCGTAGCCAAGGGAGGACAGAAGCGTTCTTCTTGCACGCAGTCAAAGATTTGGAGGTATCGGGAAGGTCGGCGAAGTATTCCATCAACTTCAGTTTGTCCTTCACAATGTGCGACCTCCACTTCTTGGAGTTCAGCATCGCAAAGAACGTCTCGCACGTCGCCTTCTTCACGTCCGCAGTGTGTTCGATCCCATCGACGGCCGATCCCCAGTTCTTGCAGAACTCGCCCCTCTCCTCTTCCGACATAATGTCCTCCAAGGAATCGTCGAACCATTTATCTTGGATGATCGGCATGAGGAAAAGCGTAGCCTTGCGCGTTTCGAACGAGCGGTCTTCCTCGAGCGCCTTTCGGATCCCGCTGACGAAGAGCTTGTTCGTGTAGTCAAACTTCTTGAGACCCTCCAACGTCGTCTCGTTGCTCGAATACGCAACAGCCCTCAGAACGTCCTCGATCGGTTGTGCCGCGACGCCATCCTCGCCCTCGGCCTGAATCGCGAAATGATGGGCTAGGAACTTGATGATGTCATCCGGATCTTCGATCCACGGAAGGTACGTATCCCAGCTGTATGCCCCATGGATCGCAAATCTGGCAGCTTCCCAGATCTTCTCTTTCTCAAAAGAGGATGAGAGGATGACATGGAAGAGGCTGTAGCAGCCCTGAGCGATGGTCTCGTTCCCAAGGGGGGCGATCAACCTCATGGCGTCGATGGAGCGGGTGTATTCCCGAACAGCGTGGGTGTTGAACGTGGATTCGAGTTTGCTGAAAATGCGTGCGTAGAGTGCTTCGCTCTCGGAGCTGTGAAAGATTATCAGGGAATTGTCGATAACCTATGCGAGAGAAGTACCTTTTGTCATCGACGGCCAGATCGTCCACATGAAGAGGGATGCCGATCACCAACGAGACGATGAACAGACAATCCGCGACAACTGCGGGATGGATGCCTTCAGTTGAGAAAGCATGGGTGACAAATGCTTTGACGTCGTCCGGAAGTTTCGAAGTATAGCAGAGGTGATCCCAAGCCCGGTAGAGAAAGATGTGCGATGACCAACGCTGGTGGGATTCCGAGAACGTGAACCCGGTCCAATCGATCGGTCGAGGGTTCCCAAAGAGCCTGTCCACGATGTTAAGGATGGAATCCAGGTCATTGTCGTAAGAGTGTGCGCTATATGACCCTCGCATGCCACGTAACCCCTCGAGCGGATCGTCCTTCTCCTCTCCGATACATTTCCTCTGGATTCCAAGGTGAGCGAGTGCCCTGCCGGCCTTGTATGCTCGGTCGCGGAGACGGGGGATAAGTGTAGGTTTTCCATCCGAATGGTGAAAGCATTTATCGAAGATTTCGAAGATGTTGGCCAGGGGGACCTCGCAAATAGCGGAATGCCACACGACTTCAGTGGTGAAATCCAAAATGACGGCCGCTTCGTCCGAATCGGGGGACCGGTCGAACATCCATCCGATGCAAAGAGAGTCCGAGACGAATCCGCTCCAATCGATGGGTTGTCGTTCGAAGATGATAGGAACGTCGTCTGCAGAGATGATCTCCACTTTCTCGAGGCTCCCGTCGCCAGAGGTGAGTTCGCTGGGCCGCCTCTTGGGTAAAATCCGCCTCCTGAAGTTCTTGACACTCGGCTTTGTGGATACCAAAGCTTGAAGGAGAGGTTTCCTTATACTCTTCGTAACGGCTCCACCGGAAACGCCGAACAACGCGGGTCCAATGGTCGCGGATGTGATGAGGGCAATACACAAGATCTCAACCCCCGCAACGGTGAGGGACGCGGCCCATTGATCTTTGGTCCAGAGGTAGTTGGCCAGAGTGCAGGAAACCACAAGCAAGGCCGCCTGTAGCACAAGCGACAGTCCTTCAATGACGAAGGTAAAAATCTTTGGCACCAATCGATGAAAAGCGCTCGGAGCTCGATATCGGCCGTTGTTGAGATCGGCGGCGTCGAAATCCATGATGGCACAGCGTTTGAGAGATTGTTTGGCGAATATTGCTAGGACTGCTGCGAGGAGAGAAGCCGCGAGGCTACAAGACACGATTGTGGAGATTGTGGAGGCAGCTGTGGGTCATTCGCGTTAGTTCGCCGCCTATGCATCGCTCGAACTAGCACGCACCCTGACGGCTATCCCAAGCGAGAAGTAAACGTTTGCTCTCTTCCAACGTCAAGAATGTGGAAGTGACCACAGCAAACAACACGGCCTGAGCGGCAAATCCGCGTCAGTTTCACTCAGTCTTGCGCACGCGGGTCACTCACAAACAGTAACGTAACGTTCAATTCCTTGTTGTACTCATTCAGGTCCTTGTCGAAAATCTCTGCCTGTCGTTTGAACGCTTCGTAGAATTCCGGGCGGACCGTGATGGGGGCTTCATGAGTCGATTCTTGAGCTTGGTCACCGGATTCACTGGGGAAAGATCGAGGCAAGTCAGTGATAGCCCCACCTCCGGCGAGCCACGACTCACCTTCCATCATCCTTAACGCTAGGCTCTTTCATAGGGTGCAACGGTGAAGAAAGGGAGAGAGGAGGGGAGGATTTGCAAGCGAGAGATGAACATCACAGCCGGCGCGTTGACGTGTTTATAGGTGCCCTCGACGTCGGCGGAAAGCCGAAGGCGTTAACCTGCGAAACCACTGCAGATGGGCGCCGTACCGCTGACCCAGTGCTCGTATATCATCGTGAACGCCCCGGTCCCACTCGGTGAGACCGGAGATGATGAGTTCCGGCGAGGATAGGCGCCCAGTGGGTCACGCTCTTTCGCCGAATGACGCAGTGGAACGTTCTTTTCCCCATTCCCTCTTGGAAGACCTTCGTTTAAAGGGGCGGGGGCACCTGGCTTGTGTAGACAATCCTCTGCGCACCACCCACGAGGCGGAGCTACTCTCCAAACGTCATCCTGTGGGGAGCGGACGATGCTTCCTGTGCGGTGGGTGAAGAAACTCGTGTCTCCCCCAATCCTGTCCTCTTGTGACCCATGTATCCGATGCCGATAACTGACAGTGTCTGTGGTTGTATGTGGCCTGTGTAGGCTCATGTCGCCGGTCTTTACTTCCGGGCCTGACCTTTCTTGTAAATGCTGGACCTGAGCCCGATCCCCACTCGTTTCTCCCCCGGATGTCCTTGCCATATGCCTTGGGTTTGACGTAAAGTGGCCCCTACCAACGCGGTCTACCTGTGTTGCGGATTTCCTCCCATTATTCCCCAGTGCCGGATTGTGGGCGATCGGATGCACGATCTCTCTTCACGACACATGTATGGGGGAATTCCTCAGTTTTCGGCCATTCGATAGCCCCATCATACTCCTAGAGAGAGAGTGGAGGACAAGCACAAAAATACGAGTACATGTAATTGTTGATGGGCCGGTTTACTCCTCAAAATGGGGGTTCGGAAGAAATCACCTCGACAAGTGATCAGACTCTCCTCCGGACCTCGTCCATGAACGACCTTCCAAATTTCACGGGTTACATCACGACTGCAGAAAAATTCCCCGAGATCTTCGTTCCACCTCCTCCACAACTCCACGCACGAAATTCCCCCTAGAACGAGGGCTCGCCGACGTTGAGCGTGATTTTGAAAAAGCTTGCACCTCCAGTTGAGTCGTTGACGAATGTGCAGGTCTCCTCGGACCACTGACATCCCAAATCTTTCTAGACGCTAACAATTTCATGGTACGGTTTTGACACGGGCCGAAGAGGGCAGCGGGATGACAATGGGAAAGCGGGCTGAGCAACCTCGCGGTCATATGCAAGAGGGTGAGCGCTTGATCACATCAGCTCGGTCCCAATAACCAGCCCACCACAGTTTCCCAAGTAACAGATAACGGGATTGGTGGCTTCTTCGTCTTTAAGACTCTCCAAACCTCTACCATGATGTCTGTCCCAACCTATAACTTCGACGCCCATGACGCGGACGTGATCCTTCGGGCGCACGTCCAGTCAGGGTCAGATCAGCTCAAGGATTTCCGCGTTCACAAAAACATCCTATCCATCGCATCAACCCTCTTCCACGATATGTTTTCTCTTCCTCAGCCCGCCACGGGAGACGCCACTCTCCCCGTCATCCCAGTCACAGAATTCGTAGAAGTCTTCGAAATCTTCCTCCGACTCATCTACCCAGTCGAACCGCCCACCATAACTTCCCTGCAGTTGGTGGATGACCTCTTCCAACTTGCTGAAAAGTACATGGCGAACAGCGTTCACGCGAAACTCAGACAAATACTCATGTCGTCTCCTGCTTTCCTAAACGACGACCCGATAT
>Ga0307511_10000566_pt1 | contig 39711 bp, 36 predicted proteins | sample 13_EM_MG_FD_200266 | JGI IMG/M metagenome (GOLD analysis project Ga0307511, IMG submission 200266) | Populus trichocarpa ectomycorrhiza microbial communities from riparian zone in the Pacific Northwest, United States - 13_EM | ecosystem: Host-associated > Plants > Roots > Unclassified | place... | reverse complement strand
TGGCCACGTCCTCGATGGTCACGCGCTTGTAGCCCCAGCGCAGCACCAGCTCGGCGGCGGCGTCCAGGATCCGCTCGCCGCGCTCGTCGTCCCGCCCGGGCATGCCCGACTCCCTTGACTCATGACCAGATTTCTTATCCGGTCACAAGTCACGCTAGACCCGTCCGACCTGGGCCGTCAACGCCTTTCGTGTGACACCCCGCCGAGTTGTTTTGCTTGTCCACGCACGGATCGACGAGTTCCGTTGCGGGTATGCGAATCTCCAGGTCAAGCCGCTTCGCCGTGGTGGCCGCCGTCTTAGTCGCCCTCGCCGCCGCCGTACCGGCGGCCGCTTCCCCCCGCATCGTCGGCGGCGAACGGGCGAGCATCGTGGAGTACCCGTGGGTCGTCTATCTGACGGACTCCACCGGATTCCAGTTCTGCGGTGGCACCGTGGTCGCGGCCGACAAGGTGCTCACCGCGGCGCACTGCATGGCCGACCAGCGTGCGAACAACCTGAGTGTGGTCGTCGGCCGCGAGGACAAGCAGAGCACCGCCGGCCGGGTCGTCGCGGCCAGGTCCGTGTGGGTGTCGCCGAACTACAAGGGCGATCCGACCGGCGGTTCCGACTTCGCGGTGATCACGTTGGCCCGCAAGGTGAACGTGCCGCCGCTGCCGCTGGCCAAGGACGAGGCGCTGTATCAGCCGAACGCCATGGCCACGGTGCTCGGCTGGGGTCGGACCGGGGAGTCGGGTCCGGTGTCGCAGTACCTGATGCAGGCGTCGGTGCCGCTGGCCGCGGACACCGACTGTGCGAGGTCGTACCCGGAGTTCCGCGCCACGGCGATGGTGTGCGCGGGCTATGCGCAGGGCGGCGTCGACAGCTGTCAGGGCGATTCCGGCGGGCCGTTGGAGATGGACGGCGTGCTGGTCGGCATCACGTCGTTCGGTGAGGGCTGCGCCCGGCCCGGCTACTACGGCGTCTACACCAGGGTGGCCGCGTACGAGCCGGCCATCGAAGCCGAGCTGGCCGACTGATCCCACCGCCGCCGAGATGCGGGTAGGGGGGCTTTACCTGCGTTCAACGCAGGTAAAGCCCCCCTACCCGCAGTGGGGTGGGCCGGGATCAGGCCACGACCAGGCCCACCGAGATGGTCAGGAACGCGGCCGCCGAGACGGCGTCCAGGGCGGTGGTCACGCCGCGGCGCTGGAGCCGGCGGGACATGCGGCCGGCGGCCAGCACGATGGTGCCTTCCCAGCACGCGGCCAGCACCAGGAACAGGGCGCCGAGCACGCCGAGCTGGAGCACGGCGTCACCCGATCCGATGAATTGCGGCAGGAACGCCAGGGAGAACAGCAGCATCTTCGGGTTCATCAGGTTGGACAGGAAGCCCTGCCGGAACGGATGGGCCACGACGACCGGTTCGTCCGACTCGGCCGGGCGGGGCCTCAGCAACCCGCGCACGATCTGCACGGCCAGGAAGGCCAGGTAGGCGGCCCCGAGCCAGCGCAGCACCTGTAGCAACGCGGGGTAACCGGCGAGCAGCGCGCCCAGGCCGGAGACGACCAGGCCGATCTGCACCGCGCTGGCCGTGTGCACGCCGGCCAACGTCCGCAGGCCGGCCCGGGTTCCCGCCCGCAACGACGTCCTGAGCAGCAGGAACGCGTCCATGCCGGGCGTGATGACCACGACCAGGCAGGCGAGCAGGAAGGCGGGCAGGGTGCTGACGTCGAACTTCACGGCGAAACTCCGGTCCAAGCGGGGCGGGGCAGAACAAACGCCCGTCGTCAGGCGAGCTGACAGATGATTCTTCGTACTTATGAGATCTTAACGGGAAGATTTCCGGTCTTGACACGTTCGGGTGAGTGATCTCGGTCGCGCCCCACCTGACGTTGCGAATCGGCTACGGTACGTGTTCTCCCCGTCCCCGTAGGAGTGCTCGCCGTGCCCTCTTTTATCCGGCGGTCGGCCGCCGTCCTCGCCTCGCTGCTGCTCAGTGCTGGATCCCTCTGGGCCGCCCCCGCCTATGCCGGCGATGCCTCGCCCCGGATCGTCGGCGGTGACGACGCCAGCACCACCACGACGCCGTGGGTGGTCGCGCTCACCACCGACGGCGGCTCGTTCTTCTGCGGCGGCACTCTGGTCGCCCCGACCAAGGTCGTCACCGCCGCGCACTGCGTGACCCAGGCGCTGGCCACCGGCGGCATGACCACAAAGTCCCCGTCCTCGCTGCGGGTCGTCGCCGGCCGCACCGACCTGCGCGGCCGCGACGGCCTCCAGGTGCGGATCGCCTCGGTGTGGGCCGACCCGAGCTTCCGCGACGTCGGCACCGGGCACGACGTCGCCGTGCTGACGCTGACGCGGTCCGTGCCGTACCGGACGCTGCCGATCGTCGCCGCCGGCGACACTTCCGGCTACGCCACGGGCGCGATGGCCACGGTGCTGGGCTGGGGCCGCGTGGGCGAGAGCGCCGCGCCGTCCCCGACGCTGCGGTCGGTGCAGGTGCCGGTGATCGCCGACCAGACCTGTGCCAACGAGGAGCAGGACTTCAACGCCGACAGCATGGTCTGCGCCGGCTACCCACAGGGAGGCAAGGACGCGTGCGCCGGCGACTCCGGCGGGCCGATGGTCGTCGACGGCCGGCTGGTCGGCGTCGTGTCCTGGGGCAACGGCTGCGCCGAGGCGGGCCACCCCGGCGTCTACACGCGGCTGGTCAACTACCGGGACGAGGTGTCCGCCCAGCTCGGAGCGTGATACGACGGGGGGATGACGCTGCACGCCACCCTCCACCGCGCCTGGGCCGCCGATCTCACTCCGGGTCAGTTGTATGACCTGCTGCGGCTGCGGACCGATGTCTTCGTCGTCGAGCAGAAGTGCCCGTACCCGGAGCTGGACGGCCGCGACCTGGAGCCCGGCACCCGGCACTTCTGGCTCGCCGACGACGAGGGACGGGTGCTGGCCACGCTCCGGCTGCTGGAGGACCGGGCCGGCGAGTTCCGCATCGGCCGGGTCTGCACGGCCGCCGACGCCCGCGGCAACGGCCTGTCCGGCCGCCTGATGGCGGCCGTCGTGGCCGAGGTCGGCTCCGCGCCGAGCGTGCTGGACGCCCAGGTCACGGTGAAGGACTTCTACGCCCGCTACGGCTACGTCGAGCAGGGCGAGGAGTTCGTGGAGGACGGCATCCCGCACATCACCATGCGCCGCCCGGCCTGATTGCTGTCTGCTCGGTTACTTTCCGGGCGCGGTGCGGGTGATCACGTCGACGGCCCGGTCCAGGTCGGCGCTGGACAGGTCGGCGCGGGCGGTCAGCCGCAGGCGGGAGATCTGGTCCGGGACCGACGGCGGGCGGAAGCAGCCGACGACCACGCCGGCCGTGCGGCAGTCGTTGGCCCACGCCACGGCCGCCTCCGGAGAGGGCGCCTGCACCGACACCACGGCGGCGGTGGGAATGCTCACCCGCAGGCCGGCGGCGGTCAGCCGGTCCGTGAGCTCCAGCGCGTTCTGCCGGGCCTGGCCGGCCAGCTGCGGCTCTTCCTTCAGCACGCGCAGGGCGGTCAGCGCGGCGGCGGCGCTGCCGGGGGCCAGGCCGGTGTCGAAGATGAAGCTGCGGGCGCTGTCGATCATGTGCTTGATCACCCGGCGCGGGCCGAGGATGGCCCCGCCCTGCGCGCCCAGGGACTTCGACAGCGTCACCGTCATCACGACGTTCGGCGCGCCGGACAGGCCGGCGTCGTGCACCGCGCCCCTGCCCTCGTCGCCGATCACGCCGAAGCCGTGGGCGTCGTCGACGAGCAGCGCCGCCCCGTGCTTGCCGCAGGCCTCGGACAGCTGCGGCAGCGGGGCCAGGTCGCCGTCCACCGAGAACACGGAGTCGGTGACCACCAGCGCCCGCTCGTGCTTGCGGGTGGCCAGGGCCTTGGCCACGGAGTCCACTTCGCAGTGCCCCATCACGGCGACGTCGGCCTTGGACAGCCGGGTCCCGTCGATCAGCGAGGCGTGGATCAGCTTGTCGGCCACGATGGCCGTGCCCGGACCGGTCAGGGCCGACACCGCGGCCAGGTTGGCCATGAACCCGGAGGAGAACACCAGGGCCGCCTGCATCCCGCAGAACGAGGCCAGCTCCAGCTCCAGCTCCGTGTGCAGCTCGGTGGATCCGGTGACCAGGCGGGATCCCGTCGAGCCCGCGCCCCACTTCAACGCCGCCGCCGCGGCCGCCCCCGCCACCCGCTTGTCCCGGGACAGCCCCAGGTAGTCGTTGCTGGCCAGGTCCAGGGCGTCCCAACCGGCGGCGCGGGGACGGAGCTGACGCGCCAGCCCGGCCTCCTGCCGGGACTGGGCCCGGGCGTCGATCCAGTCGAACACTGCGTCAGGGTTGCTGGGCGTCACGCGCAGCAGTCTCGCACCAGGCCTAGGCCCCGACCTCAACCACCACCTCGGAGATCCGCGACACGTCCCGGCCCGGCGGCTCCCCGAACATCCGCCGGTACTCCCGGCTGAACTGCGACGGGCTCTCGTAGCCGACGGCGTAGCCCACGGCCGCCACGTCCTCCGGCGCGGCGATCAGCCGCAGCCGGGCCTGCTGGAGGCGCAGCTGCTTCTGGTACTGCAACGGGCTCATGGCCGTCACCGCGCGGAAGTGCCGGTTCAGGGTGGCCACGCTGACCCCCACCTCGTCGGCCAGGTCGGCGATGCGGATGGTCCGGTCGAAGTGCTGGGCGATCCACTGGGTGGCCTTGCCGACCAGCGCCACCCGGCTGTCGTCCATGCCGATGCGGCGGATGGCCGCCCCGTGCGGGCCGTTCATCAGCCGCCAGTGGATCTCCCGCTCCACCCCGGGCGCCAGCACCGCGAAGTCGTCGGGCCGGTCGATCAGCCGCAGCAGCCGGACCACCGCGTCCAGCAGCTCCTCGTCGGCGTCGGCGGTGCCGAGGCCGCTGTCCAGGCCGTCCCCGACGACCCCGCCGCCGGTCTCCAGCAGCAGCTCGGTGATCACGGACTTGCGCAGCGGCAGGCCCATCGCGACAAAGGGCTCGGCCGGGCTGGCCTCGGTGATCCGGCCCAGCACCGGCAGGTCGAGCGAGGCCACCAGGTACTGCCCGGCCCGGTACTCGTAGACCCGGTCGGCCAGGGTGGTCCGCTTCCCGCCCTGGGCGACCAGGGCCAGCACGGGCCGCATGACGCCGCCGGATCCGTTCACGGTGGAGGTGGTGACGTGCACCGTCATGCCCTCGATCCACACGGGCCGAGTGGTCCTCGCATGCAGCCGGGTGATCCGGTCGGTCAGTTCGCGCAACGTCGTCCGCACACCCCTATCGCAGCAAACTTGAGCAGATCGTGCAACGCCCGGAGCTGATCGGTCTAGGAGCCGCAGGAAACCACTGCTGGAATGGAAAGTAGCAAGTGATCGGATCAGACAACAGGAGCGTGTGTCATGTCGCTGGACTCGTACGTCACCCTCGGACAGTCCGGCCTGCGGGTCAGCCCCTTCACCCTGGGCACGATGACCTTCGGCGAGGACTTCGGCTGGGGCAGCAGCCCCGAGGTGTCGGCCGACATCCTCGCCGCCTACCTCGACCGAGGAGGCAACTCGATCGACACGGCCAACATCTACACCGCCGGCCACTCGGAGCGGATCATCGGCGACTACTTCGCCGCGCACCCGGGGGGCCGGGACGGCGTGGTGCTGGCCACCAAGTTCTTCGGCAACCTCCGTCCCGGCGACCCCAACGGCGGCGGCGTGGGCCGCAAGGCGATCGTGCAGCAGTTGGAGAACTCGCTGCGCCGCCTGCGCACCGACTACGTCGACCTGTACTGGGTGCACAACTTCGATCCGCGCGTGCCGATCGAGGAGACCATGCGCACCCTGGACGACCTGGTGACCGCCGGCAAGATCCGCTACGTGGGCCTGTCCGACCTGCCGGCCTGGAAGGTCGCCGAGGCGTCCGTCACGGCCAGGTTCCGGTCCTGGGCGCCGATCACCGCGCTCCAGCTGGAGTACTCCCTGTTGGAGCGCACGTCCGAGGGCGAGCTGATCCCGGCCGCCCAGGAGTTCGGCATCGGCGTGCTGCCGTGGAGCCCGCTCAAGAACGGCTTCCTGTCCGGCAAGTACTCCAGCTCGAAGCCCACCACCACGGCCCGCGGCAACAACGGCTACTTCCAGCCGCCGACCGCCGAGGAGTACGTGGTGATCGACGCCGTGAACGAGGTCGCCGCGGAGCTCGGCGTCAGCGCGGCGGCGGTGGCCCTGTCCTGGACGCAGAACCGGCCGGGCGTCACGTCCACGATCATCGGCGCCCGCACCCTGGAGCAGTTCACCGCCAACGTCGCCGCCCTGGACGTGGTGCTCACCGACGACCAGCGCGACCGGCTGGACAAGGTGTCCGCGCCGACGCCGACCTTCCCGGCGACGGCCAACGCGCACGCTCCACTGCTCCAGCACGGCGGCATCACTGTGGACGGCGTGACCCCGCCGGCGCATCCGGCGCTGGCAGTGGTCGGCGAGCAGCGCTGACTCTCAGGGCGTCAGGACGATCTTGCCGATGGCGGTGCGGTCCTCGAAGGCCCGGTGGGCCGCGGCCGTCTCGGCCAGCGGTAAGACGTCCCCGATCACCGGTTCGAGCCGGCCGGACGTGCCGAGGTCGAGGGCCCGGCGGTTGAGGTCCGGCAGCAGCTGGGGGTTCCGGCCGAGGCTGAACGGGATGACCGTGGCCCCGACGGAGAACACGTCACCCATGGAGATGTCGGCCGGCTCGCCGGAGGCGAAGCCGTACATCACCATCCGGGTGCCGAGCCGGCCGGCGAGCAGCTGGAACGCCTCGGCCGCGGTCCGGCCGCCGACGGTCTCCAGCACCACGGTGACCGGCCCGGCCTGCTCGGCCCAGCCGGGCTGGCTGTAGTCGACCACCCGGTCGGCTCCCAGCTTGCGGGCCAGGTCCAGCTTGCGCTCGTTGCTGGCGGCGGCCACCACGGTCGCGCCGGCCCGCTTGGCCAGCTGGACCAGCAGCGAGCCGATGCCGCCGCCGGCCGCCTCGACCAGCACGGTGTCCGCGGCGGTCAACCCGGCGGCGTCGATCACGCCGACGGCGGTCGCGCCCTGGCTCAACAGGGCCAGCGCCCGGTTGTCGTCGAGGCCGTCCGGCACGGGCACGGCCCCGGCGGCCGGCACCGTCGCCAGTTCGGCGTAGCCGCCGTTGGGGATGAAGGCGGTCACCCGCCGACCGACCAGAACGGTGTCGGTGTCCGGCCCGGCGGCCAGCACCGTGCCGGCGACCTCGATGCCGGGCGTCGCCGGCAGGGCGATCTGGGGACGGAAGCGCGCCGTCGGCCCCGCCTCCCCGCGCATCAGCACGTCCGCGAAGTTGACGCCGGCCGCGGCCACCTGGACCAGCAGCTGGCCGGGACCGGGCGCCGGGTCCGGCACCTCCTCCAGCACCAGCACGTCGGGCGGGCCGAACCGGTGGTGACGCACTGCCTTCATGTTCTCCCCCTGCGGTCCAGGACCGGACCGGCGGTCCGGTTGTGCGACCCATCCTACGGACTGTCGGTCCGCTTCTGTCAAGAGGCAGAATAGGCCCATGCGAGTCGACGCCGTGCGCAACCACAACGTGATCCTCGAGGTCGCCGGCGACCTGTTCTGCCAGCACGGCCCGGCGGTGTCGATGGACGCCATCGCCAACGCCGCCAGCGTCGGCAAGGGCACCCTGTTCCGCCGCTTCGGCGACCGGGACGGCCTGATCCGGGCGGTGGTCAGCGAGCGGACCGAGGCGTGGTGGCAGGGCGCGCGGGCCCGGGCCACCGACGAGTCCGTGCCGGCCCGGGAGCGGGCGTTGCGCCTGGTCGACGAGATGTTCGAGCTGATCGTGCTGCGGCTGCGGCCGCTGATGGCCACCATGGAGAAGTCCGACTGCGCCGGCCCGCCGCCCTGGCTGGACCAGCTGGCCAAGCTGATCGCCGAGGTCCGGCCGGAGGCCGACGCGGCGTTCCTGGCCAAGGTCATCATCGGCAGCATGCGCACCGAGATGGTGGAGCCGGGCAGCGAGCACACACTCAGGGTGAACGTCGCGGCCCTGACGTCGAGCGTGTTGGGTGATTGACCGGCGCTGACCCGTTCGGACCACACTGAGCAGTCGCTTTGCTGCTCAGCGTGGAGGAGCCATGACCCTGCGCCGCGTGCTAGTCGCTGCGGTTGTCGTCGTCACGTCCCTGGTCACCCTAGGCACGGGCGCGGCCGCCGCGGCCACGCCCGCCTACGCCCGTTACGTCGCCCTCGGCGACTCCTACACCTCCGGACCGTTCATCCCGTTGATGCGCCTGAACCCGATCGGGTGCGCGCGCTCCACCAACAACTATCCGGCGCTGCTCGCCGCCACCCTGCACGTCCGCAGCTTCACCGACGTCAGCTGCGGCGGCGCGGACACCACCAACATGACCAAGTCGCAGAGCGTGCCGCTGTTCGGCACGAACCCGCCGCAGTTCAACGCCCTGCGCCCGAACACCGACCTGGTCACGGTCGGCATCGGCGGCAACGACGACAGCGTGTTCGGCACCGTCGTCGGCACCTGCCCGGGGCTGCGCGCCTCGGATCCGCACGGCGCGCCGTGCCAGGCGCACTTCACCATGAACGGCCAGGACACGCTGCTGGCCAGCATCGCTGCCACGCAGGGCAAGGTGGCGGCGGTCGTGCAGGGCATTCACCAGCGGTCCCCGCACGCGAAGGTGCTGGTCATCGGCTACCCGCGGATCGCGCCGGCCACCGGCACCTGCCCGGACGTGCTGCCGTTCGCCGACGGTGACTACAAGTACCTGGACAGCATCGAGCGGGCCCTCAACACCGCGGTGGCCAACGCCGCTGCGGCCGCCGACGCGACCTATGTCGACACGTACGGGCCGTCGCTCGGGCACGACGCGTGCGCCGGCGGCAACGCGTGGATCCAGGGGCAGTCGCTCAACCTGCTGGCCGCCGCCCCGTACCACCCGCGCAAGGCGGCCATGGTCGGCGAGGCGGGGATCATCGCCGGCGTGCTGGGCGTGAACCGGCACGTGACGACTGCGGCGCCCGACGGGCCCACGGCCGGTGTGAGCACCCTCACGGAGTTGGCCCACGCCCTGCTCAACGGCTGATTCGGCACCTCGCTGCCGGTGGGGACCCAACTAGACTCCCCGCCGACAGCGAGGTGTGCGCGAGGAACCCGGTGCGAGTCCGGGACGGTCCCGCCACTGTGACCTGGCCGCAGTTCGAGAGCGCTGCTGCCCGGGAGCCAGGAACTCGGCCCCTCGTCCGACCTACCCGGGCGTGGACACCCGAGGAAGGACCTGGCATGGCGCCTCGCTTCCCGTTCTCTGCCGTCGTCGGACACGAAGACCTGCGGCTCTCACTGCTGTTGAACGCCGTGCACCCGGCGATCGGCGGCGTGCTCGTGCGCGGCGAGAAGGGCACCGCCAAGTCGACGATCGTGCGCGCGCTGGCCGCGCTGCTGCCAGACCTGGACGTCGTGTCGGGCTGCCGCTTCGGCTGCGATCCCGCCGGCCCCGACCCCGAGTGCCCGGACGGCCCCCACGGGTCGGACAGCGACCGGCGGCCGTCGCGGCTGGTGGAGCTGCCGGTGGGGGCCACGGAAGACCGCCTCGTCGGCTCGCTCGACCTGGAGCGCGCGCTGACCGAGGGCGTGCGGGCGTACCAGCCGGGCCTGCTGGCCGCGGCGCACCGCGGCGTGCTGTACGTGGACGAGGTCAACCTGCTGCACGACCACCTCGTGGACCTGCTGCTGGACGCGGCGGCGATGGGGCGCGCGCACGTGGAGCGCGAGGGCGTGTCGGTGTCGCACGCGGCGTCGTTCCTGCTCGTGGGCACGATGAACCCGGAGGAGGGTGAGCTGCGGCCGCAGCTGCTGGACCGCTTCGGCCTCACGGTGCAGGTGCTGGCCTCGCGTGACGTGGCCACGCGCACGGAGGTCATCCGCCGCCGGCTGGCCTACGAGGCCGACCCCTCGGGCTTCGCCGCCGACTGGGCCGAGGCGGACGCGGAGCTGGCCGCGCGCATCGTGAAGGCGCGGGCGGAGCTGTCGAGCACGGTGCTGCCGGACACGGAGCTGCGCCGGATCGCCGCCATCTGCGCGGCGTTCGAGGTGGACGGCATGCGCGCCGACCTGGTGGTCGCCCGCGCGGCCACGGCGCACTGCGCGTGGCGCGGCGCGAACACCGTGACGGAAGAGGATGTGGAGATCGCGGTCCGGCTCGCGCTGCCGCACCGCCGCCGGCGCGACCCGTTCGACGAGCCCGGCATGGACGAGCAGCAGCTCCAGGACGCCATGCAACAGGCGGCGGCCGAGCTCGAAGACGACCCGGACGACGATCCCGACGGCGGCGAGACTCCGCCAGATTCCCATGGGCAGGAATCCCCTGGGCCTGATTCTGGGGCCTCGCAACAACAACCGCAGCAGGGCGAGGGCAAGGCCCCCAGGGATCAGGCCCCGGCCGCGCCGTCGCCGGCGTTCAAGGCCCGTCTGTTGCAGGTGCCTGGTGTCGGCGAGGGTGCGCCGGGCCGGCGCTCCCGCGCGCGGGCGAACAGCGGCCGCACGGTCCGTGCGTCCACTGTGGACGGGCACGGCCTGCACCTGGTCGGCACGGTGACCGCCGCCGCCCCACACCAGCGCGCCCGCGGCCGTGACGGCGCGGGCCTGCGGCTCAAGGGCGAGGACCTGCGGCTGGCCGTGCGTGAGGGCAAAGAAGGCAACCTGGTCCTGTTCGCCGTCGACGCCTCCGGCTCGATGGCCGCGCGGCAGCGCATGTCGGCGGTCAGCGGCGCGGTGCTGTCCCTGCTGCGGGACGCCTACCAGCGCCGGGACAAGGTCGGCGTGGTGACGTTCCGCGGCACCGACGCGCAGGTGGCGCTGCCGCCGACGTCCTCCGTGGACGCCGCCGTGGCGCGGCTGCGCCAGCTGCGCACCGGCGGCCGCACGCCGTTGGCCGACGGCCTGCTCAAGGCCCACAAGGTGCTCACGGTCGAGCGGCTGCGGGATCCGCGGCGGCGGCCGCTGCTGGTCGTGGTCACCGACGGCCGCGCCACCTCCGCGCGCCCGGGCCACGACCCCGTGCAGGACTCGCTCAAGGCGGCCGCGATGCTCGCGGCCGACGGCGTCGCGGCGGTGGTGGTGGACTGCGAGCACGGGCCGGTGCGGCTCGGCCTCGCCGACCGGCTGGCCGCCGCGCTGGGCGGCGTGTGCCTGCGGCTGGAGCAGTTGTCGGCCGAGCAGATGGCCGGCGTGGTGCGAGCGACGAGGGCGGCCTGAGATGCCCCAGGGAATGCCGGAAGTCGTCCCGGCCGACGGCCTGACCACCAGGCAGCGGCGCAACCGGCCGCTGACGGTGGTGCACACCGGCGTGATGAAGGGCAAGTCCACCGCCGCGTTCGGACTGGCCCTGCGCGGCTGGAACCAAGGCTGGTCCATCGGCGTATTCCAGTTCGTGAAGTCGGCGAAGTGGAAGGTCGGGGAGGAAGCCGCGTTCCGGGCGCTGGGCGAGGTGCACGAGCGGACCGGCCAGGGCGGGCCGGTGCAGTGGCACAAGATGGGCGAGGGCTGGTCGTGGACCCGCAAGCCGGGGACCGACGAGGACCACGCCGCTGCGGCGCTGGAGGGCTGGCGGGAGATCGCGCGCCGGCTCGCCGCCGAGGAACACGGCCTCTACGTGCTGGACGAGTTCACCTATCCGCTGAAGTGGGGCTGGGTCGACGTCGACGAGGTGGTGTCCACGCTGCGCGACCGGCCCGGCTTCCAGCACGTGGTGATCACCGGCCGGGACGCGCCGAAGGCGCTGGTCGACGCGGCCGACCTGGTGGTGGAGATGACCAAGGTCAAGCACCCGATGGACGCCGGCCAGAAGGGCCAGCGGGGGATCGAGTGGTAGCCAGGCTGGTGATCGCGGCCCCGGCCTCGGGCAGCGGCAAGACCACCGTGGCCACCGGCCTGATGGCCGCCCTGCGGCGGCGGGGCGGCCGGGTCGCCCCGTTCAAGGTCGGACCGGACTACATCGACCCCGGCTACCACGCGCTGGCCGCCGGCCGGCCCGGCCGCAACCTGGACCCGGTCCTGGTCGGCGAGGAGCGCATCGCCCCGCTGTTCCGGCACGGCTCGGCTCAAGCCGACATCGCCGTGATCGAGGGCGTGATGGGCCTGTTCGACGGCCGCATCGGCACCGACGGCTTCGGATCGACCGCTCACGTGGCGTCGCTCTTGGACGCCCCGGTGGCGTTGGTGGTCGACGGCCGGGGACAGGGCCGCAGCCTGGCCGCGCTGCTGCACGGATTTCGCAGCTATGACGCCAAGATCCGGCTGGCCGGGGTGATCCTGAACCAGGTCGGCTCCGAGCGGCACGAGGAGGTGCTCACCGACGCGTGCGGCGAGATCGGCCTGGACGTGCTGGGGGTGCTCCGCCGCTCGGACGGCCTGGCGGTCCCCTCCCGGCACCTCGGTCTCGTCACCGCCGCGGAGTACGGATCCGTTGCCGTGCAAGCAGTTGAGGCGATGGCCGACGCCGTCGCCGCTGGCGTGGACCTGGATGCCATCAGCGCCCTGGCCGCCACCGCGCCGGAGCTGACCGCCGAGCCGTGGCGGCCGGACGTCGAGCCGGTGCGGGGCAATCCGGTCGTCGCCGTCGCCGGGGGATCGGCCTTCACCTTCGGCTACGCCGAGCACGTGGAGTTGCTGCACGCCGCCGGGGCCCAGGTGGCGGTGGTGGATCCGTTGCGGGACAAGGAACTTCCCGACAACACCGCTGGCCTGGTGCTGCCCGGCGGCTTTCCCGAGCAGCACGCCGCCGAGCTGTCGGCCAACGACTCGCTGCGCCGGGAGGTCGCCGATCTGGCCCGTACCGGCGCGCCCGTGCACGCCGAGTGCGGCGGGCTGCTCTATCTGGCCAAGGAGTTGGACGGTCGTCCCATGTGTGGGGTGCTCGACGCCACCGCGGCCATGGCTTCCCGACTCACCCTCGGCTACCGGGATGCTCTAGCCCCGGTCGAGTCAACATTGCACTCGATCGGGGACCGGGTGACCGGCCACGAGTTCCACCGCACCGCCGTCACGCCGCGGCACGGCGCCCAGCCGGCCTGGCGCTGGCGCGGCGCGGAGCCCGAGGGCTTCGTGCACGGCGGCGTGCACGCGTCCTACCTGCACACCCACCCGGCCGGCGCCCCGCAGGCCATCCGGCGGTTCGTCGAAAGGTGCTCGAAGTGAGACTGGTCGGACTCGGTGTCGGGCCCGGCGACCCGGAACTGCTCACGCTGGCCGGGCTCCGCGAGCTCAGGGCGGCGAGCCGGGTCTTCGTGCCGGTCATGTCGCCGGACGAGGAGGGCCGGTCCGAGGCCGTGGTCCGCGCGCACCTGGCCGACGACGCCCCGGTGGAGCGACTGGTGTTCGCGTTGAACGACGACGTGCGCGGTTCACAACAACGTCGTAACGAACTGTGGGACGCCGCCGGACACAAGGTCGCCGAACAGCTGCGCGAAACCGGTGGCAGCGTGGTGTTCGCGACCATCGGCGACCCGACGATCTACTCCACCTTCACCTATCTCGCGGCCACCGTTCGGCGGTTGCTGCCCGAGGTGGAAGTGGTCCTCAGCCCGGGAATCACGGCGATGCAGGCGGCGGCCAGCGCGGCCGGGCTCCATCTGGTGGAAGGCGCTGAGACGCTCACCCTGGTGCCCGTGACCCGCGAGGTGACCGGGCTGCGGGCCGCCTTGCGGGGTGGCGGTACGGTCGTCGCCTACAAGGGCGGACGACGACTCGACGAGCTGCGCGCCGAGATCGAAGCCGCCGGGGCGCTGGACCGCTCGGTGTACGCCGAGCATCTCGGCACGCGACAGGCACGGGTGCTCCCTTTGTCTGAAGTAGACGAGACGGTTGCTGCGCCGTACTTGTCCACCGTGGTGATCCTTCCGCCCCGGGGCGGAAGAGGGGAGCAACTGTGAAGTCGGGGTTGGTGTCCTTCGTCGGCGCGGGTCCGGGCGCCGCCGACCTGATCACGCTGCGCGCCGCGCGCCGGCTGGCCGAAGCCGATGTGGTCGTCTGGGCCCCGAGCCTGGTGGACGTCGAGTGCATTCGCGAACACGTGCGCGAGGACGCGGAGCTGATCGACCTGTCGCGGGCCGCCGCCGACGATCTGGTGGAGCTGTTCCGCCGGGCCGCGCGGGACAAGCTCAAGGTGGTCCGGATGATCACCGGCGACCCGGTGCTCTGGGGCGCGGTGCGGGACCAGGTGGACGCCTGCCGGCGGATCGGCGTCGAGACGGAGATCGTGCCGGGCGTGTCGCCGGTGTCGGCCGCGGTGTCCGCGGTCGGCCGTGAGCTGACCGAGGGCGACCAGTCGCTGATCCTGACCCGGGTGGACGCCACCGCCCTGCCCGACGCCACCCAGATCCGCGCGTTCGCCGGGCACGGCGCGACCATGGGCGTGTTCGTGGCCGCGGCCCGCACCGGGCAGCTGGTCGAGGAGCTGACCGAGGGCGGCTACGCCGAGGACACCCCGGTTGTGGTCGCGTACAAGACGACGTGGCCGGACGAGCTGCTGCTGAACACCACGCTCGGCGAGCTGGAGGCGACCGTCAAGCAGCGCAAGCTGTGGCGGCACACGCTGTTCCTCGTCGGCAAGGCGATGGCGCCCGGCGCCAAGGCCCGCTACCGCCGGGCCGAGAACCCGGCCGAGCCGGTGGAGGAGACCGCGGAGCCGACCGGCGAGCGCACCGCCCGCCGCACCTCGTGGTCGGCGCGGGCCGGCCGGACCAACCGGATCGCCGCCGCTCGCAGCGACGTGCCGGCGCAGGCCTCGGGGGAGACCTCGCAGGCCGCCTGGCGGGCCGTGCACAGCTGGCAGGCCGACGCCCGGACCAAGACGCCGGCGCCGCCGAAGGCCGTGGCCAAGCCCGACGTCGACCAGACGTCGCTGGACATGCCGGCCGCCGAGCCGGAGAAGGTGGCCGTCTCCCCGGCGGCGATCAAGCAGCAGCCGCGGACCACCGCTCGGGCCGACAAGGCCGCCGGGGCGGCCAAGCCGGCGGCCAACAAGGCACGCAACACGCAGGCGAAGAGGACACGCAAGAGCGGGTGAGCTGATGACGATCACCGTGATCGGGGTGGACGGGGCCGCGCTGCCGCCGGGCGGCGAGGCGCTGCTGGACAAGGCAACCCTGGTTGTCGGCGGTCGTCGGCACCTGGACCTGCACGTCCGCAACGGGGCCACCACCATCGAGCTGGGCGCGCTGGACAAGGCCCTGGAGGCGCTGGCCGCGCATACCGCCGAGCACGGGCCGGCGGTGGTGCTGGCCTCCGGCGACCCCGGCTACTTCGGGGTGCTCAGGGCGTTGCGGGACAAGGGAATCCGGCCACAGGTGGTGCCGGCCCCGTCCAGCGTGCAGCGGCTGGCCGCGCTGGTCGGCCGGCCGTGGGACGACGTCACCGTGGTCAGCGCGCACGGCCGTGGGCTGCGGCAGGCCTTGAATGTCTGCCGGGCCCGGCCGGCGGTCGCGGTGCTCACCGCGCCCGGCGCTGGGCCGGCGGAGCTGGGGGCGGGTCTGGGCGGCTGGCGGCGCACCCTGGTCGTGGCCGAGGACATCGGCGGCGACGAGGTCGTGTCCACTGTGGACGCTGCCGACGCGGCCAAGCGGACCTGGCGCGAGCCGAATGTCGTGCTGTGCCTTGCTGATCCGGACGCGGTCGCCCCGCGCGGCTGGCTGGCCGGCGGCGAGCCGCTGCCCGGCACGGCCGGCTGGGCGCTGTCGGAGGACGACTTCGCCCACCGCGACGGCATGGTGACCAAGGCCGAGGTCCGCGCGGTGGCGCTGGCCCGGCTCGCGCCCGCGCCGGGCGCGCTGATCTGGGACGTGGGCGCGGGATCCGGCTCGGTGGCGGTGGAATGCGCCCGGTTCGGCGCCGCGGTGGTCGCGGTGGAGCGGGATCCGGTGCAGTGCGTGCGAATCATCGCCAACGTGACCACACACGGCGTGGACGTGCGGGTGGTGGAGGCGGAGTTCCTGGCCGCGGTGCACGGCCTGCCCCAGCCCGACGCGATCTTCGTCGGCGGCGGCGGAACGAAGGTGGTGCGGGCGGCGGCCAGTGTCGGCGCGCCGCGGGTGGTGGTGTCGCTGGCGGCGGTGGACCGGGTCGCGCCGGCGCGGGACGCGTTGCGGGAGAGCGGTTACCGGGTCGAGGGCGTGCAGCTGTCCGCCTCCCGGCTGGCCGACCTGCCCGACGGGTCGAGCCGGCTGTCGGCGGTCAACCCGGTGACGGTGTTGTGGGGAGTGCGCTCATGATCGGGTTGTTCGCCATCGACGCGGAGCAGCGCAAGCTCGCCGTCGAGCTGTCGGCCAAGCTGGGCCGGGACACCGTGGTCGCCGACGGCCCGGTGCACCAGGCCGTGCACCGGATGTGGAGCCGGCTGGGCTCGGCCGTGCTGCTGATGCCGACCGGCGCGGCGGTCCGCAGCATCGCGCCGATGCTGGTGCAGGACGAGTCCTCGCCGGCGGTCGTGTGCGTCACCGAGGGCTTTGTCGTGGTGCTGGCCGGCGGCAGCTCCGGCGGCGCGAACGCGCTGGCCGACCGGATCGCCGAGGTCCTCGGCATCACCATGGTGCAGTCCAGCGGCAGCGACAACACCGGCGACACCGTGCTGGAGCAGCTTGTCGACCAGCTCGACGCCACTGTGGACGGTGACATCGCCGAGTGCGCGGCGGCCATGCTGAACGGCGAGCCGATCCGGCTGCTCAACCCGATGGGCTTCGTCCTGCCGCCGATGCCGGACAACGTCGGCCAGGCCGGCGGCGGGGCGCGGTGGACGATCGTGATCGACGACCGGGTGGCCGACCACGCGACCGACGGCGAGCTCCTGCGCATCGTGCCGCGCACCCTGGTGGTCGGGCTGGGCGCGTCCAAGGGCGTGTCCGGCGACGAGGTCACCTCGGTGCTGTCCATGCTGGAGTGGGACTTCGGGCTGGACCTGCGGGCGGTGCGGGCCTTCGCCAGCATCGACCTGAAGGCCCGCGAGGCCGGCGTGCTGCAGGCCTTGGAGGACTGGAACTTCTGGCACGGTCAGGGCAGCGTCGGCGAGGACCCGCCGGAGCTGCTCACCTATCCGGCCGAGACGCTGTCCACGGTGGCCGTGCCCAACCCGAGCCCGGTGGTGCAGCGGGAGACCGGCACGCCCAGCGTGGCCGAGGCGGCCGCGCTGCACGCGGCGACCGAGATGGCCCAGGGCCGGGCCGTGGAACTCGTGGTGCCGAAGGCCAAGAGCGACAACGTCACCGTCGCGGCGGCCCGGATCCGCCCATAACGATCCCCTTGATGCTGGGAATGCGCCTTTCCTCCACTCGGAGTAGAGGAAAGGCGCATTCCCAGCATCGGCGGTGGAAAGTCGCACGGCCGGGTGAACCGTCGGCCAGCCTGGGTCCGGCGGCGTCCGGTTGACGGTAGACACGGGTGGTGCGCCCCTGGACCCGGTACTGGCTGACGTCCGCCGTCGCCGTCCCCGCCGTGCTGGCGCTGGTCGGCGTCGCCGTGCAGGGCGGCGACATCGAACGGAAGATCTCCGCCGAGTCGACGGCAGCGCTGAATTCCTTTGGCTTGGCCGGCAACGGCACGGTGGTGGTGAGCGGCCGGGACGTGACGCTGGTCGGCGTGCCGTTCGAGCGGATCCCGGACGCCGAGAAGACCGTGCGGGCGCTGCCCGGGGTGCGGACGGTCAGCGCCCGTCAGCCGGCGCTCGGGCCGCTGACGATCTCGGTGGACGACAAGCAGGTCGTGATCGCCGGCACCACGCAGCAGGACACCTGGCGCAAGCAGTTCCTGCACGTGGTCGGGGAGTACGCGCACGGCCGCCCGCTCGTGGACCACACCTCGACCAGCCCCGGCACCGACTTCGCGATGACCACCACCGCGGCCGCCGCCCTGGTGTCGGTGCTGACGCTGGAGCCGGGTGCGGACGTGAAGGTGTCGGTTGTGGACGGCCAGGTGGTGATGGAGGGCGTGCTGCCCGACGCCGAGCGCAAGTCCAACACGGCCAAGCTGTTGCAGCGGCTGTTCGGCAGCGGCGTGGTCGTGGACAAGACCAGGAGTGCCTGATGATGTGGTTGTTCGGCCAGGTTTTTGTGCTGTGCCTGGTGTCGTTCGTGGCTGGCGCGGCGATGACCGCCGTGGTGTTCGTGATGCGGCCCAGCCTGCTCCCGCAGCCGGCCCGCGAGCCGACCGGAGAGCGCAAGCTCGTGGAGATGGAGTCGGAGTGAGGACGCCGCCGGCCGCCGTGTAATCCTGGGCCGCGTGACCGACCAGCTCGCTGTACTGCGGTCCCGGGTGGACACCGGGCACCTGCCGCCGCTCGCCCGCGCCGTGGTGGAACGGGTGATGCTCACCACGGCCGACCCGACCTGGCTCGGGGACCTGGTGCTGGACGAGGAGGCCCTGGCCGCCGGCCGGGACGCCCTCGGCGCGGGCGCGCCGCTGATCGTGGACGTGCGGATGCTCGCCGCCGCTGTCGCGCCGCGCGAGACCGTGATCGGGCTGGACCTGCCCGGCGTCGCCGAGCTGGCCAAGGCTGAGGGCACCACCCGGTCCGCCGCCGGAATTCGCTTGGCCGCCAAGGCTTTTCCCGACGGCGCGGTGTGGGCCGTCGGCAACGCGCCGACCGCGCTCCAGGAGGTGCTGCGGCTGGCGCGGGAGGGCCTGGTGCGGCCGGCGCTGGTGATCGGCATCCCGGTCGGCTTTGTCGGCTCCGTCGACGCCAAGGCGGCGCTGCGGCGCTCCGGGCTGCCGGCGGCCAGCTCCGCCACCGAGCGGGGCGGGGCGGCGATCGCCGGTTCCGTCGTCAACGCGCTGATCGACGCATGGCAGGCTGACGGCCATGTCCGTTGAGCAGCACTATCTGGTCGGACTCGACCTCACCGGACGACGCGTGGTCGTCGTCGGCGGTGGCACCGTGGCGCAGCGGCGGCTGCCCCGGCTGGTCGCGTCCGGCGCGGCCGTCGAAGTGATCGCGCCGCACGTCACCCCGGCCGTGCAGGGCATGGCCGACGCCGGCGAGCTGACCTGGCACCAGCGGCCCTACGCCGACGGCGACCTCGACGGCGCCTGGTACGTCGTCACCTGCACCCAGGTCACCGAGGTCAACGAGGCCGTCGCCGCCGAGGCCGAGCGCCGCCGGATCTTCTGCGTGCGGTCCGACGCCGGCACCCAGGGCAGCGCCGTCACGCCGGCTGTCGGCGAGCACGACGGGCTGCTGGTCGGCGTGCTGTCCGGCGGCCAGCCCCGCCGCTCCGCCGCCGTGCGGGACGGTGTGCTCACCGCGCTGCGGACCGGCTCCGTGGGCGACCTCCCCGAGAAGCCCCGGGAGGGCGGCGTCGCCCTGGTCGGCGGCGGTCCCGGCGATCCCGAGCTGATCACCGTGCGGGGCCGTCGGCTGCTGTCGCTGGCCGACGTCGTCGTGGTCGACCGGCTCGGCCCCATGCAGCTGCTCGACGAGCTGCCGCCGCACGTGCGGGTGGTGGACGCGGCCAAGATCCCCTACGGGCGGGCCGCCAGCCAGGACGTGATCAACTCGACCCTGATCGAGGAGGCCAAGGCCGGCAAGTTCGTGGTCCGGCTCAAGGGCGGCGACCCGTACCTGTTCGGCCGGGGCTTCGAGGAGCTGCTGGCCTGCGCCGAGGCCGGCGTGCCGGTGACCATCGTGCCCGGCGTGACCAGCGCCTTCGGCGTGCCCGCGGTGGCCGGCGTGCCCGTGACCCACCGGGGCGTCGCCCACGAGGTGGTTGTCGTCTCCGGCCACGTCGCCCCCGACCACCCGCGCTCCCTGGTCGACTGGCCCGCCCTGGCCCGGCTCAGGGGCACCCTCGTGCTGCTCATGGCCGTGGAGCGCATCCGCGCCTTCGCCGACGCCCTGCTCGCCGGCCGGCCCGCCGACACCCCCGTCGCCGTCATCCAGGAGGGCACCACCCGCTCCCAGCGGGTCGTGCGGACCGTGCTGTCCGAGGTGGCCGACCGCATCGCCGCCGAGGAGATCCGCCCCCCGGCCATCGTCGTGATCGGCCCCGTAGCCGCTCTCGGCGACCACCTCACCTAGAAACGCCACATGCGCTTCCTACTTGGCGTCTGGACGCAAGTGGGAAGCGCATGTGGCAGATCAGGCGGGTGTTACCTCAGTGGTTGTAGCTGCGGCGGCGCTCGCCGCCGTAGCTGCGCCCCTCGCTGCGCGGGCCGCCGTGGCCGTGGCCGCCGCCCTCGCTGCTGCGCGGGCCGCCGTTGCGGCGCTCGCCCCAGCTGCGGCCGCCGCGCTCGGCGGAGGACCGCTCGCCGCGGTCGCCCCAGCTGCGGCGCTGACCGCCGCCGCCACCGCCCGGACGCGCGGTGCGCGCCTTGGGCACGAACTCCGGCACCGGCTCGCCGCTGGGCACGCGGGCGCCGGTGATGCGGACCAGCTCGTCGTCGCCGGGGCGCACGTTGGTGCTGGTCGGCTTGACGCCGGCCCGCGAGGTCAGGCCGTGCACCGCGCGCCGCTGGTCGTGGGTGACCAGGGTGACGACGGTGCCGGACTGCCCGGCGCGCGCCGTGCGGCCGGCCCGGTGCAGGTAGTCCTTGGGGTCGGCCGGCGGGTCGACGTGCACGACCAGGCTGACGTCGTCGACGTGGATGCCGCGGGCGGCGACGTCGGTGGCGACCAGCACCGGGGTGGTGCCGTCACGGAACTCGGCCAGCACCCGGGTCCGGGCGTTCTGGGCCTTGCCGCCGTGCAGCGCGCCGGCGTGCACGCCGATCGAGCGCAGCTTCTTGGCCAGGCGGTCCACGTGGTGCTTGGTGCGCACGAACATGATCGTCCGGCCCTCGCGGGCGGCGACCTCGTTGATCACGTCCGGCTTGTCGTCGTTGGAGACCATCAGCAGGTGGTGCTCCATGGTGGTGACGCTGCCGGTGGGCGGCGACACCGAGTGCACGACCGGGTTGTTCAGGTACTCGCGGACCAGCTTGTCCACGTCCCGGTCCAGGGTGGCCGAGAACAGCAGCTTCTGCCCGCCCGGGGCGACCAGGTCGAGGATGGCCCGGACCTGCGGCATGAAGCCCATGTCGGCCATCTGGTCGGCCTCGTCCAGGGCGGTGAACTCCACGTCGGACAGCACGCAGGTGCCCTGCCGCACGTGGTCGGACAGCCGGCCCGGGGTGGCGATCAGCAGGTCGACGCCGCGGCGCAGCTGGTCGGCCTGGCGGGTGAACGAGGTGCCGCCCACGACGGTGCGGCACCACAGGCCCAGCGACCGCGCGTACGGGGTGAGGGCGTCGCTGACCTGCATGGCCAGCTCACGGGTGGGGACGAGCACGATGCCGCGCGGGTGCAGCGGCTTGGCGTGGCCGCCGTTGAGCCGGCTCAGCAGCGCCAGGCCGAAGGCCAGCGTCTTGCCGGAGCCGGTCTGGCCGCGGCCGAGCAGGTCCCGGCCGGCCATCGCGTCGGGCAGGGTGGCGGCCTGGATCGGGAACGGCTCGGTGATGCCGTTGGCGATCAGCGCGTCCAGCAGGGGCTTGGCCAGGCCCAGCTCCTCGAACGACGGCATCGGGCCCTCGGGCAGCGTCGAGGGAAGGTCCTCGGCGATGCTCGACTGGAAGACCTCGACCGGCTTGCTGCTGCGCCGGTTCGGCCGGCGGCGGTAGCCGCCGTTGCCGCGGGAAGAAGAGGAGTTGCCGTAACGGCGGTCGGACGATGGTGCGGGCACAAATAACCTTCCGGAACGTTGGCACGTCACGGGGAGGCGCCGCGCGAAGCCGCGGTGATTCACAAGGACGGGCCCGGCGCGTCAAGGTCTGCGCCGATGGTGGGTGGGACGCACCGCGATCAGGTGGGCGCGTGGCTTCGCGCCACAGCGGTGCTCGTCAACTATATCGGATCATCGGGATGACCTGGCGCAGCCGGCCAGTGACGCCGGTTACCAGGTGCGGCCGTCTCTTCGCACGGCCACACCCGGACAACCGCTCAACCCCTCAAACCATTCCCGCTTCGGCCAGAAGTTCCGCTGTCAGCGCCTCGCCGTCGGCCAACTCGGCCGGCAGGCCCTTGGTCGTGAACCAGGACGTGATGTTGCGCACGTCCCGGGCTAGGAATTCCGGGCCGTTCGGATTGGCCACCACATCGACCACCTGCGGCAGGTCGATCAGCATCAGCCGGCCGTCGTGCACCAGCAGGTTGTACGCGGACAGGTCGCCGTGGGCCAGGCCCATCGACGCCATCGCCCGCAGCGCGTCCACCAGCTGGCGCCACAGCTCCCGCAGGTGCGGGCCGACCGGCCGGAGCTGGGCCAGCCGGGGCGCGGCCGCGCCGTCGGGGTCGCCGAGGAACTCCAGCAGCAGTTCCGTGCCGGTGCGCTGCACCGGGTACGGCACCGGCGCGCCGGCCGTCCACAGGCGACTCATGGCCGCGAACTCGGCGACGGCCCACTGCTCGGCGATCAGGTTGCGGCCGAACGTGGTCCGCGTCTCGATCGCCCGCATCTCGCGGGACCGCCGCATCCGGCGACCCTCCAGGTAGCCGGCGTCGCGGTGGAACATCCGGTGGTCGTTGCTGCGGTACCGCTTGGCCGCCAGCAGCGTGGCCCGGCCGGCGCCGGGCAGCGACCGGCGCACCAGGTGCACGTCGGCCTCCTTGCCGGTTTTCACCGGGCCCAGCTCGTGGTCGACGGCGGCCGCGTCGGTGATCACCCAGTCCGGCCGGGGCTCGGGCCCGAGGTCGCCGTCGCCCCAGGTGGACCAGCGGTCGGCCCCCTCCGGCAGCGGATCGGCCTCCTCGGCGTCCGCGCGCTGCTGGGCCAGCAGCCCCTTGGCCTCCTCGGTCAGCCGGCCGCGGCGGGTGGGACGGGGTTCGTCGTCGTCGAAGCGGCGCCTGCCGCGACGCCGGTCAGAGAAATCGACACTGTCGGACATGGAAAAGTCAGAGTCGTGCTCGCGCACTGGTGAGGTCTCCTCATGAAGTGCTGGGAAGACGCCCCACCGAGAGAGTTCTCGCTACGCGGACCTCAGCGGGACGCCGGGACGGGTGCAGGCCACGCCCCTGACGACAGTCGTTGCCACAGGGCACCTCCTCCGGGTCGGTCCACGCCGGGCACAAATCAGGTCGGCGGCATCATGCCGCCGACCGGGAACACCGGGCAACCGAATTACGGCTTGCGGCCGACCGCCGCGTACACCGAGGACTCCTCCGGGTTCTCGCCGATGTCCTCCGGCGACTCCGGGTGCCACAGCGGCGTGAACACCACGCCCGGCTCCACCAGCTCGAAACCGTCGAACAACGCGGTGACCTGCTCCCTGGTCCGGGTGGTCACCGGGTTCTGGCTGTTCTTGTACAAGGCCATGATCTGGCGGATCTGCTCGCCCAGCGAGTCCTCGGTGCCGTGCGAGAGCGCGAGGTAGCTGCCGGACGGCAGGGCGTCGCGGTAGGCCGCGGCCAGCGCGAGCGGATCGTCGGACTCCGGGATGAAGTGGTAGACGGCGACCGTCAACAGCCCGATCGGGCGGCGGAAGTCGAGCAGCCGCCGGGTCTTCTCGTGCCGGAGGATGCTGTCCGGGTCGCGCAGGTCGGCCTCGATGACCGCCGCGTTCGGGTTGCCCTCCAGCAGCAGCTCGCTGTGCGCGACGGCGACCGGCTCGTTGTCCACGTAGACGATCCGGGCGTCCGGGTTGGCCTTCTGGGCGATCTCGTGCACGTTGCCGGCGGTCGGGATGCCCGAGCCGATGTCCAGGAACTGGTCGATGCCCTGCTCGCCCAGGTAGCGCACGGCCCGGCGCAGGAACGCCCGGTTGAGCCGGGTGAAGTCGAAGACGCCCGGGGCCACCGCGGCCACCTTGCGGCCCAGCTCCCGGTCCACCTCGAAGTTGTAGCTGCCGCCCAGGAAGAAGTCGTACAGCCGGGCCGCGCTCGCGGTCTCGACGTCGATGTTCTTGGGAGCCCAGTCCGGCTGGTTCACGGGTGCGCCTTCCGTTGGTCGGGCCGAATCGTAGTGACGGCCGGCCCGCCGCGGCATCACCAGTCCGGGTCAACCGTGCCGGCGATGATCATCGGCTCCACCTCGTAGGGCAGCGAGGGCGGTCCGAAGTGGTCGCCCTGCCCGAACTCCACGCCCAGCTCGCGCAGCGCGGCGGCGTGCCGGTCGTGGTGCACGCCGACCGCGTACACCGGCAGCTCGGCCAGCTGGGCCGCGGACACCACGCCGCCGATGGCCCGCTCGGCCGACGGCTCCGGCTTGTCGTCCTCGCCGAGGGTGGCCACGAACTCCGGCGCCAGCTTGATGCCGTGCACCGGCAGGTCGGCGAAGCCGTGCGAGCAGCAGCTGGCGGTCATGCCGCTGACCAGCACCTGGAACCCCATGTCGTGCAGCACGGCCAGCACCTCGGCCGGGTCGCCCTCGGCGTCCCGCAGCATGCTGTGGTCCACCTCCAGGGCCAGTTGGCCGGCCTGCGCGCCGCTGGCCTCCAGCACGGCCAGCAGCAGCGCCGCCAGGTCCTGGTCGCCGACCATCCGGTTGGCCAGCGCCACCGACACCTGCGGCGTCCGGTCGCCGTGCTCGTCGTGCCACGCCTTGGCCTGGTCGCAGGCCTGCCGCAGGATCCAGCTGCCCAGCGGCAGCATGTGCCCAGTGCGCTCGGCCAGGTGCAGGAAGTCCTTGGCCGACAAGATGCCCAGGTCCGGGTGGTCCCAGGAGACGACCACCGAGAAGCCGGCCAGGCTGCGGTCGCCGACCCGCGCCACCGGCTCGAACTCCACCAGGAACTGGCCGCCGCGCAGGGCCGCCGGCAGCTGGGCGGCCAGCACGAAGTCGCGGCGCTGGCGGCTGCCGCGGTCGGCCTCGAACAGCGTCCACTGGGCCCGGCCGTCCTCCTTGGCCCACTGCATGGCCAGCTCGGCGTCGGCCAGCAGCTGGGCCGGGTCCGAGCCGGCGGCCGCCCGCTCCACCACGCCGACGCTGGCCGTGACCGAGTACTCGCGGCCGCCGGCGGCGATCGGCTCGGTGATCCGGGCCATCGCCCGCTCGACCGTGTCGATCATCGTCTGGGTGGTGGACCGCACCGCCAGCAGCGCGAACCGGTCGCCGTCGACCCGGCCGAGCAGGCCGGTGTCCTCGTCGACCACGGCCCGCAGCCGGTCCGCGGTGGTCTTGAGGATCTTGTCGCCGACCTGGTCGGACACGCCCGCGTTGATCACCGACATGCCGTCCAGACCGAAGCAGGCCAGCCCGATCCGCTCGCCCGGGGCCAGCCCGCCGACCGCGGTCTCCACCTTGGACACGAACAGCGCCCGGTTGTGCAGGTTGGTCAGCGGGTCGTGGGCCACCTGGTGGGACCAGCGGTCCTGGAGCAGGTGCAGGTCGGAGATGTCCTCGATCATCACCACCGGGTAGTCCGGCTGGCCGCTCTCGTCCTTGATCAGGGTGACCGCGATGTGCACCCAGATCGGCTCGCCGTCGCTGCGCAGCATCTGCTGCTCGGAGCGCAGCGAGGTGAACGCGCCGCCGATCAGCTTGCGGTAGGCCGCCGAGACCTCCTCGGCGTCCTTGCGCGGCATCAGGTCGTACGGCGTGCGCTGGCGCAGCTCGTCGGAGCTGTAGCCGAGCATCTCCTGCATGGCCAGGTTGGAGCTGACGATGTGGCCCTGGATGTCGCCGATGGCGATGCCGACCACCGACTCGGTGAACACGGTGCGAAACCGGCGCTCGCTGGCCCGCAGGGCCTTCTCGGCCGCGTCCCGGGCCCGGAACACCGCCTTCTTCAGGGTCTCCTGCTGCTGGAAGATGTGCTCGCGCAGGGCGTCCACGTAACCGCCGGCCACCGCGCCGAGCAGGTCGACCAGCCGGTCGTCGTCGGCCGTGGGCCGCAGCTGCCGGCCCAGCACCCGGATGGTGGCGTCCAGCGCCTTCGGGCCGACCAGCTGGCTGGCCACCAGGCCGCGGCCCACCTCGGCCGCCTGGGTGTGGTCGAACTCCTCCGCGCGCAGCGCACTGGTCAGCAGCTCGGCGAAGCCGGTGAGGATGACCTGGAGCTCGCCGCGGGACAGCGGCACGTTGCTGGTCGGCAGGACCGCGCCAGTCCACTGCCGCGCGAGGTCCGCGAGGCCGGGGTACAGCGCCCCGCCCTGCCCCTCATCGCCCGTCATGACGCCTCTCCAGCCGTGAATCAGACGACTGTAGCCCCGACTAGTCCATCACCACGAGGTCAACCGTACGCTCGCCGGTCTGCCGCATCGTAAGGCCTGCCGCCGTTGCCGTGCGGACCAATCCGGCGATCGTCGAGGGCTCCCGCCGGGCCGTCGCCAGCACCCTCGCCAGCCGTCCCTTGTAGGCCTTGTTGTGGTGGCTGACCGTCCTGCCGTTGGGCATGATCACCTTCACCACGACCGCCGCCGGCGCCTTGGCCAGCGCCGCGTACGCGCCCGAGCGCATGTCGATGACCAGGTCGTCCGCCGCCTTGAGCACCGGCTCCAGCTCCGGCCGCCACAGCGTGCCGAGCGTGCCCACTCCGGGCAGCGCGCTGCCGCCGGACAGCCGGTAGGCCGGGATCGGGTCGCCCGCGCGCACCACCCCGAACAGCGCCGAGGCCACCGCCAGCCGGCCGTCCGCGCGGGACTTCTCCGCCTTGGTCAGGGACTTCGCGTCCAGCGCGTCGTAGAGCACGCCCGTGTACCGCGACAGCGCCGGGGCCGTCGGCGAGGTCAACAGGGCCGCGTTGCGGTGCACCTCGTGGTGCTGGCGCTCCGAGAGTTCCAGCGCCCGCAGGCTCGCCGGCACGTCCGCGGCCAGCGTGACCAGGGCGTCCGCCAGCTTGCGGCGCAGCGGCGTCAGCTCGGGGAAGGACAGCGCGTCCAGGTCGAGCGGGCCGCCGGCGCCGCCGTCGGACTTCGTCTCGGACGGGGGGAGCAGGACCAGCACCCACCGAGATTACCGTGACCGGGCCGGCCGGTCGTGCCGGTGTTTACCGGCGGGTCTTGTCGGGCCGACGTGATAGCGCTTACACTCGTTTTGCCTCCGCCACGAAACCACTTTCCCGTCGTTCCGCTCGACCCTGACGAATTCCGAGCGGATCCGGGTTGAGGAGGTCGTGCGTGTCTCGAAGGATTCGCATGCTCGGCGGAATTCTCGCCGCCGCATCCCTGCTTGTCTTGGCGCCGAACGCGTATGCCCAGGTGGAAAGCGGCACCTGGACGACGTGGAGCCCCAGCTACAACGTGCAGCAGGTCGGCTGCGGCTCGGTCAGCGGGTCGACGTTCCAGCTGACCTGCTCAAGTTCCAGCGGCGAGCAGCGCGCCGAGCGCCGCTACGTCACCTACACCGGCGGCACCCACCAGTTCGAGGGCTATTTCAAAATTAACAGCATGGGTGGGAGCCGGATCAGCCTGAAGCAGACCTTCGGCGGCAGCGGGCCGTACTTCCTGCTCGCCGTCGAGTCCGGTGGACGGCTGTACAGCGTCGAGGGCGGGGCCACTATTTCCAGCGGGGCCACCGTCGGCACCACGGTTCGGGTGAATACCGTCAACCAGGTCGGCACCTCGCACCGGACCTACATCAACGGGTCGCTCAAGAACACCGTCTCCAGTCCCAGCGGCAGCTACTACGACAAGCTCGGCGCCTACCGCACGTCGAGCGGTCAGGGGCCGATCTCCGTGACCTGGAGCAACATCAAGTTCTGGACGAAGTGACCCTCGGCCGCCCGTCCTTCCCCGGGCGGGCGGTCCCTTCTCCCCGCCGAGGCAACCCGTGAACCGTGCACTCGTGCTTTGCTGCGCCGTCGTCGGGGCGGCGCTGACCGCCTGCTCCGCCGCGGCCTCGCCCGCCGCCGGCACCACCCTGGCCGCCACCATGACCTCGCCCGTCGACATCCGGCTGACCTGGACCGGAGCCGATCCGGCCGCTGCCGGGCGGATCGTGGAATTCGCCACCGCGCCGGACGGGCCGTGGACGACGCTGCAGTTCATGTCCCTTGCGCAGGCCAGCTACATCCATCCCTCCCTGATGCCCCAGACCTCCTTCTACTACCGCCTCCGTCCCTACTACGGCCCGGCGTCGAACGCCGTCTCCGTCACCGTCCCCGGTGGCTCCGCCGGCAACGACGCCAAGGACTGGCCCGCCCCCGCCACCCTGCCCGGCGGGCCGGCGGTCACCCACTCCATCCGCTCCGGTTCATCTGACGCCGCCCCCACCGGCCTGAAGGCCAAAGTCCTCCAGTCCAACGGCATCCAGCTCACCTGGACCGACAACGCCAGTGACGAGGAGGGCTACCTGGTCGAGGACAAACCCGCCGGCGCCCCCGACTACCAGGTGGTCGCCGTCCTCGACAAGAACATCAACTCCTTCGCCCTGATCACCCTGCCCGACGAGGACACGGCCTCCTACCGAGTCCGGGCCTACTACTACGGCCCCTCGTCGAACGTCGTGATGCGCAAGACGGGCGGCGACTAAACCAAGATCGAGGGACCGATCCTCTCGTTCAACGCCAGGAAGGGCCCCTTCACCTCGCTGAACGAGAGGAAAGGGCCCTTCCTGACAATCAGGCGAACGCGGGGGCGGTCTCCAACAGATCCAGGAAGGCCTGCTGGTGCACGGTGAGGTCGTCGGCGGAGTAGAGGGAGGGGTTGGCGTCGAAGTCGATGCGGGGCCCGGCGCCGGCCTGTCCACCGTGGACGGTGATGGTGAGGTCCTCGACTGGCCCGGAGGACAGGGTGGTGGCGACGGCGGGATGGCCGTCGAACGAGAGCTCGTAGCTGATGGGGTTGATGTCGACGACGGGGCCGAAAAGCCTTGGCACGTGGAGTTCCTGGCGCAGGAGGTCACAGCGGTAGCGCTCGTGGGGCTGGCACACCTTGACCTCCTCGGCGACGTCGCCGGCGAGCTCGGTGAGGGTGGCGCCGGGAGGGGTGAGCACCCGCAGGGGCATGGTGTTGGACGTCGAGCACGGCACGTTGAGGGCGGCGGTGCGGCGGCGGCACATGCGGGGCAGGCCCAGCACGACCTCGGAGGCGCCGGTGACGTGCCGCAGATACGCGGCGACGGCGGCGATGACGACGGCGGACCAGTTGGTGCGGCAGCGGCCGGCGACCTCGGCCCAGTCCTCGAGGGCGGTGCGGGGAAGCGACACGGTGCGGCGAAGCACGCCGGCGGAGGGCGGGGCGGTGCCGTCGGCGAGACTGACGGGCACGGGGGCGTCGGCGAAGCGGTCGAGCCAGAAGCGGCGATCCCGCCGCCAGCCGGCCGACAGGGCATAGGCGGCGTCCTCGTCGACCACGGGTCGTAAGGGATCGAACGGTTCGCCGACCGCGCCGTTGTACAGCTCGGAAACCCTGCGGTCCAACAGGAAAAGGCCGTAACGGTCGAGCGCGATGCGGTGGCTGCGGTGGTACCAGAAGAAGCGTTCCGACGACAGGGCGATCAAGGCCTGCCGGAACAGGGGCCCGTCCACGAGATTCACGGGAGCGTCGAGATCGGCCCGCATCCAGGCGAAAGCGGCGGCCACCGGGTCGGCGGCCGCGGAGACGTCCACGACCTCGAAGCGCCAAGGCCGCACGGAAACCACGTCCTGGCAACCGGTCACGGCGAACCGCATGTGCAGCGCCTCGGCCTCGGCGACGGCCCGTCGGCTGGCGGACTCGAGCCGGTCGAGGTCCACGGGCCCGGCGATGTCGACGTACTCGGCCACGTTGTGCGCGGCGCCGCCGGGATCCGCCTGGTGCGCCGAGAAAACGCCATGCTGTGCGGCCGACAGGGGCCATCGGGTCGTCGAGAACGCGGTCATGATCATCCCCCTGAGGTGACGGTGGCCAACGCCGCGCGGGCCCGCTCCCGGCCGTGCGCGACGACGGTCCTGGCTACGTCCGGGTCGAACCGGGCGAAGCCGGACACCTCGAACTCGTCGGCGGGTTCGACCAGCACCAGCCGGGGCCCGCCGCCCGGCCGGAGCTCGCCGAGCTCCTTGGTGTGCTCGTAGTCGCGCAGCACGGCGAACCGGGCCACGTTCTCGAACGCCAGCCCCAGCGCGTCGCCGAGCGACTCGGGTGCGCCGGACTGCCGGCCGCACGAGGACGCCACGACCACGACGGTGTCGGGCTGGTAGGCCATGGCCGGCTGCAACGGCGTGTTGGCGACCATGCCGGCGTCCACGTAGCGGCGGCCGTCGATCTCCACCGGCGGGAACAGGACCGGCGCGGCGGCCCCGGCCATGAGGTGGTCGACGGTCAGCGGCACCTCGCGGAAGCCGGACCCGGCCGGCGCGGAGTTGGTGAAGTGCACGACCTCGCCGCTGCACTCCTCCACGGCGGCGACCACGACCTGAACACCAGGGGTGATCCGCAGCCGTTCCCCGCCGAGCGCGGCGGTCAGCGTCCGGCGGGCCGGGGCGGTGTCCAGCAGCCAGGTCCAGCCCACGGAGTCCAGCGCGTACCCCATCAGGTCGCTGGTGGGCAGCCGCACCAGGCCGGCCGGTCGCAGCAGCCGCCACAGGTCCAGTCGCGGCTTGTACACGTCGTGCCCCTGCACGGAGATCCACAGCTCCACCAGCTGCGCCGGCGACACGCCGGCGGCCAGCAGCCCGGCGTTCAGCCCGCCGGCGGAGGTGCCGGACAGCACGGTCGGGCGCAGCCCCGCGTCGGCCAGGCCCTGGGCGACGCCCGCGCCGAAGTACGCCGCCGAGGCCCCGCCGCCGGACAGCACCAGGGCGACGCTCACGACGTCAGCCTCGGGCGGTAGACCTGCCACAGCGAGCCCAGGAAAAACGTGCCGAACCGCTCCAGCGCGGCCGGCCCGCTGGCCCGGACGGTGGTCAGCTCCCGCAGGAAGGCCAGCCGGCCCAGCCGCAGCTCGCCGGCGCCGATCGGCACCCCTCCCGATAACACCTTCGTGTGCAGGGTGGTGGTGTCCGGCCAGATCGCCGTCGGCGGCCCGGCCCGCAGCTCCTTGTGCCCGCGCAGCTCCAGCTCCCGGCCGCTACCGTCGGTGAACGGCAGCCGGTAGCGCATCCGGCGGCGGCCGCCCTCCGACTCGGTCACCATCAGCTCGACCCGGCCGGTGGACACCAGCAGCCGTCCGCCCAGCGCCGGGCAGTCGACGAAGCCCCTGGCCGTCGCCTCGTGCCGCGGATCGGCCAGGAAGGCGTCCATGTCCTCGATGCCCACGGTCACGCGGATCCGCAGCGAAGTTTGCCCCTCTCGTTCACCGAGGGTGACCTGGCCGGTCATCTCCTCGGTGAACGAGAGGGCGGCTGCACCGGTCCGACCCCCGCTGAGACGGGCCGGTGCCGCCGGTGTGGCCTGCGTCGTTCCCCCTGAACGGCGCTGACCACCACGCGTAGCAGACCTCCCCGACATGCCACGCGTGAGCACTAGATGATCGCAGAGACGGTCGGCCATCGCGGCGATCGTCAACGAGGGATTCGCGCCGACCGGTCCCGGCATGGCGGCGCCGTCGGCGACGTACAGCCCCGGGTGCCCGAACACCTCCCCGTAAGAGTCGCAGACTCCCTCGCCCGGGTGGCGGCCGATCGGCGCGCCACCGAGCGGATGGGCAACCGCCAACCGTTTGCGGAACCAGAGCGGGTTGTCCAGGTACTCCCCGCCCAGCGCGGTCGTGATGGCCCGCATGGTGCCCCGGACCCGGTCGATGTAGTCACGGCTGGTCTCGGTCGTCCAGGACACGTCCAGCTCGCCGCCGCGCAGCCGCATCACGCCGTCGGGCACGTCCCGGCCCATGCCCAGCAGCGGCAGCGAGCAGTTGGACAGCGAACCGCTGCCGATCAGCTGGCCGATGCCGTGTTCCAGGTGGTCCGGGCCGGCCCAGCGCAGCGCCGCCCGCAGCCGGTTCATGCTGAAGCCGGCCAGCCGGGACAGGTCTCCCCGCACGTCCATGTTCTGCACGAGCCAGTCCAGGATCACCGGGTAGCCGGAGTCCTGGATGTAGAAGCCGCGACCGATGCCGCCGCCCTCGTCCAGCTCGTCGGGCACGCGGATGGTGCTGGTGATCACCGGGCCCCGGCTGGCGTGCATCGGGCGCGGGCGGCCGTCACGGCGGGCGTGCAGCGCGAACGACAGCATGTCGCCGTTGCCGCTGAACCGCGTGCCCAGGGCCGGGCTCAGCCCGGGCAGGTGCGCCCGGTTGCCCAGCAGCAGCCGGGTGGTGCCGAACGAGCCGGCGGCCAGCACCAGGCGCTCGCAGTCGATGCGCTTGGACACCGAGCTGCCGTCCATGGCGTGCAGCAGGTAGCGGACCTGGTAGCCGGGGCCGCCGGGCCGGATGGCCTGCACCTCGCACATGGTGCGCAGGTCGGCGCCGGCCGCCTTGGCCGCGGACAGGTAGGTGTGGTCGAGGCTGTTCTTGGCGCCGTCGTTGCAGCCGAAGTCGCATTCGCCGCACAGCCGGCAGGTCCGCCGGGGCAGCCCGTGCAGGTTGCCGTAGGACGGCTCGATCAGCGGCAGCCCGATGCCCGGCTGGGCGTTCGGTTTGGGCGCGAAGGCCACCGCGAGCGGCGGCAGCTGCCAGTCCAGGCCCAGCTCGGACGCGGCCTCCCGGAACGCCTCGGTCTTGGGCACGCCGGAGAACTGCGGGTCGTCGAACGGGTAGCGGCTCGGCGTGAGCATCCGCTCGACGGCGTCGTAGTGCGGGTCCAGGTCCTCGCGGGTGACCGGCCACGTCTCGTAGCCGCCGCCGGGCAGCTCTGCGTCCTTGACGAACCAGCGCTCGTCCTTGCGCAGCAACACGTTGGCGTAGATCAGCGACCCGCCGCCGAGGCCGGCCGAGACCACCGAGTCGAAGCCGCGGAACTCCAGCACGTCGAACAGCCCGTAGTCGGCCCCCGCCGGGTCCCAGAAGTTGTGCCGCATCTCCTCGGGCGTGCGGGCGAAGCTGCCCGGCGGCCAGGCCCGGCCGCGTTCCAGCACGACCACGGACAGGCCGGCGTCGGCCAGCCGGTGCGCGGCGACCGAGCCGCCGAAGCCGGACCCGACGATCACCACGTCGGCGGTCTCGACGGCCATCAGCCGGCCGCCCGCTTGAGGAAGTCCACGATGTGCGGGAACACCTCGAGGTCCACGTGCCGGCCGATGAACGGGTCCAGGTGCCCGTAGCCCGGCAGCACCCGCAGCTCGTGCCGGCCCGGCGCGGCCTCCTCCAGCCGCCGGTGGAACACCTGCTGGGAGTCGGTGAACACCCGGTTGTGCGAGCCGGTGAGCAGCAGCAGCGGAGTCGTCACGCCGCCGAGGTCGGCGGTGTAGTCCTCGCCGGTGTCGTAGGCCACGGCCTTGCCAGCAAAGATGATCTTGCGCACGTGCCGGTCGTAGTTGACCCCGCTGGCCTGGCAGATGTCGCCGATCCGCTGGTGGGTGACCGGCAGCAGGTTTCGGTGCTCGTACATGGCCGGCCAGCCGCTGCCCCACATCGCGCTGAGCATGTGGCAGGCCGGCACCGCGCACTCCGGGTGCAGCACCGACATCAGCTTGGAGACCGCCCAGCCGGTGGTGAACGCCGGCCCTTCGCTCCACTGCGGGTCCAGGTAGGGCTGGTTCAGCCCGTACTCGACGATGTCCGGGCCGGCGACCAGGCGCACGGTCGACCACAGCGGCACCCGCGGCGTGAGGCCGACGCTGTTGCACACCACGCTCGCGATGTCCCCGATCGTCCCGCCGAACAGGCTCATCAGGAAGGACACGGAGCCGAGGCAGTGCGCGACTACGTGGATCCGCCGCCCCCCGACGTGGCGGCGGAGCTCGGTGAGGGCCGCGGGGTAGTCATGCCGGGCCAGGTCGTCCAGGGTGAAGCGGTGCGCCGACTTGTTGTACGGCAGCCGGTTGCTCATCCGGGTGTCGAGCGCCCAGACCTCGCCGAACCCGTTGTCCAGCAGGTGGGTGACCAGGTTGCGGTGCTCCGGCATGACGAACATGTCCATCGACGAGGTCAGGCCGTGCACCAGCAGCACCACGTCCTCGGCGGCCTCCCGGCGGAAGCGGGTCAGGTTCAGGCCGAGCCCGTCCGCCGTGGTCACCGGGTGAACGCTCACGTCCGCGTCCCGTACTCCCTCAAGGGTGTACAGCGGGATCTCTCGGTTCATCGCGCCCCCCAGCGACTAGGTGGATGGTCGACCGTCACCCTGACGGACCAGCATCCGAATTTCCATCGTGGTAAACCACGACATTCGGTGTTCGACCGCCGTGACCTGGGGCTGAACGAGGTACGCCCAGGTGTCGGCGCGTGTCCGCTCCGTGACCGATTTTGACCAGTGATGGTCAGTTCTGGTCGAGATGCGGGCCGAGGACCCGCCCGAGGCCGCCGCGCGCCGGCACCCCGGTCTTGCTGAAGATGCGGGTCAGGTGGGTCTCCACGGTCCGCAGGCTCAGCGACAGCCGCTCGGCGATCTGGGCGTTGGTCCGGCCGTCCACGACCAGCCGCGCCACCTCGAACTCCCGCTGCGACAGCCCGAACGGCAGCTCCTGCCGACGGCCGGCCCGCGGCACCGGGACCCGCTGGCCGAGCCGGCGCTGCGCCTCGGCGGCCTGGGCGTGCAGACCCCGGGCCCCAGCCGTGGCGAACAGCTCGGCCGCGATGGCCAGTTGCCTGAGGCCGGCGGCGCGGTCGCCGGAGGTGGCCAGGCTCTGCCCGGCCCGCAGCCGCGCCCGCCCCTCCTCCAACCGGTACTCCAGGCTGGCCAGCGTCTCCGCCGACTGCAACGCCAGCTTCGCCGAGGCCGCCGGGTCGGCCGCGCTGAGCGCGTGGGCCCGGATCAGGTCGGCGACGGCCACGTTGACCTCGTGGTCGGGGTGGCGGATCGCGTCGGCCCGGTCGGCCAGCGGCAGCGCGGCGCTCGGGTTGCCGGCGATGGCCTCGGCGTGGGCCATCGCCTCCAGGCAGATCAGCAGCAGCGTCTCGTCGCGCACGCCCTCGGACTCGAACTCGTCGCAGGCGGCCAGCACCGCTGGCCGGCCGGCCTCCAGGTCGCGGGAGTAGATCAGCACCAGGCTGCGGGCGCAGCCGGACAGCACCGACCAGTACACCTTGCTCGGCTGGTTTTTCGCCGCGCTCTCGCTGGCCGCCTTCAGCGCCGCCGGGTACTCGCCCGACCAGGCCAGCACCAGCGACTGCGCGGTCAGCGCCATCGTCTGCGCCTCCCCGGAGTCGACCAGCCGGGCGATGTCGCACGCCTCCTCGGCGATCGGCAGGGCCTCGACCAGCCGGCCCAGCCGGCCCAGGGCGAAGGCCTTGGCCGCCAGCAGGTAGGCCAGCACGAACTGCTGGCCGGTGGCCCGGGCGATCTCGGTCACCCGCTCCAGCCGGGTCAGGGCCTGGGCGTGCCGGCCGACCATCAGCTCGGCCCAGCACAGCCACGCGGTGGTGTCCATCCACGGCGCGATCTCGGCGACGGTCAGCTGGGACATCAGCCGGTCGACCTCGTCGAGCAGGTCCAGCGCGCCCGGGATGTCGCCGGTGATGTAGGCCGGCTGCACGCCCAGCGCCGCGGTGGCGAACGCGGTCGCCGGGTCCAGGTGGTCCAGCTTGGCCATCTCGGCCAGCATCCGCACGCACTCGGCGGCCTCGCCCGTGCCCACGTACTCCACGGCCAGCCGCAGGTACAGCGGGGCGGCCTCGACCACCAGCGGGTTCGGCAGCCTGCGCAGCTCCGCCAGCAGGACCGCCTTCGCGGCCTCCCGCGAGCCCAGCATCCGTTCCATCGTCGCGCACAGGCGAGCCGCGATCGCCCGCCGCGCGAGGTCGTCGGCCGGCAGCAACGCCAGCGCTTCGCGGGCCGTCTCCCGACCGCCGCTGAGCTGGCCACTGCTCAGCTGGGCGTTGGTCAGCGCCAGCAGCAGGTCGGACCGCCTCGGCCGGGTCGCCTCGTTCTCCGGCAGCAGCCGCAGCGCGTTGCCCAGCCAGTTCGCGGCGGTCGCCGGGGCGCGGGAGACCACCGCCTGCGCCGCCGAGGCCAGCTCGGTCACCGACACCAGATCCCCGAACGGGGCCGAGTTCACGACATGGTGGGCCAGCATCTGCGGCTGCGCGCCCTTGCCGCGCAGGAAGTGCGCCGCCCGGCCGTGGGCGCCCATCCGCCAGCCGGCCTTGGCCGACGCGTACGCGGCGTGCCGCACCAGCGGATGCCGGAACCGGAAGCGGGCGGCGTCCGGCCGCACCACGTCCCGGGCCACCAGCTCGTCCAACGCGGTCAGCGCGTCCGCCTCGGGGATCTCGCCGGCCGCGGCCACCGCCGCCGGCTCGAACTCGTCACCGACCACGGCCGCGGCCTTGGCCACCAGCTGTCCGTGCGCGCTCAGGCTGTTCAGCTCCAGCAACAGCGCGGCGCGGACCGCGTCCGGGACCTCGGCCGTCATCGACGCGAGGTCCTCGCTGGCCGTGTCCCGCGGTGGCGGCACCCGGCCGTTGTTCATCCGGGACAGGGCGTCCAGATAGAACGGGTTGCCGCCGCTGGCCTCGTACAGCCACTGCCGGCGGGTCCGGTTCACGTCCGGCCCGAGCAGCTCGTCGGTCTCCTGCTCGGTCAGCGGCGACACGTCCACCCGCACCCGCCGGGTCGGCTGGGCCAGCGCCAGCGTGGCCGACAGCTGCGGCGAGGCCTGGCCCGGGCGGTAGGCCACCGCCACCACGATCCGGCCGCGCGGCGCGTGCCGCAGCAGGTGGTCCAGCAGCTCCACCGAGCTCTCGTCGGCCCAGTGCACGTCGTCGAGCACCAGCACCAGGCCGCCGGACTCGGCCAGCAGCTCCAGCAGGCCCCGCACCGCGCGGAACAGCCGGTAGCGGTCGGGCGCCACGGCCGGCAGGTCGGCGGTGATGCCGGCGAACACCGAGCCCAGCAGCCGCCGCTCGCCCTCGGTCAGGCGGGTCAGCTGCCGTTCCGGCAACGTCTCCAGGTGGTCGTCCAGCGCGTCGGCGATGGCCGCCAGCGGGGCGTCCCGCTCGAACTCCGAGGCCCGGCCCAGCAGGGTCAGCATGCCCTTGGCGCGGGCGGCGGCGACCGCCTCGGCCAGCAGCCGGGACTTGCCCACCCCGGGCTCGCCGACCAGCTCCAACAGCTGGAACGTGCCCTTGCCGGCGCGGTCGAGCGTCTTGTCCACCAGCCGCAGGGCATCGGCACGGCCGACCAGCAGGGCTCGGCCAGGGTCCTCCGCTGTCCCCCGCGAGCGTTCGCGCCGGCCGGTCACGGCACCTCGCAAGGGTGGGGTACGGGATTGAACATCGGCGTCAAGGGTGCCAGTCGTGGGCCGTTTCGGGCAAGAGACGGAAAGGACGGGTTAACCGGCAATGCGAATTCGGCGGGACAATTCTGAGCGTTTGCGTGATTCGTATCACCCTCGTATGGGGGAGATGGCCGAACGGCGTCAACCCCGGAGCAGGGAAAAACGGACGCTTCGGACCGGATTGTCCACGTTGGTGTCGACCAGGCAGATCGACTGCCAGGTGCCCAGCGCCAGCCGGCCGGCCAGCACCGGGATCGTCGCGTAGGGGGGAAGAAACGCAGGTAGAACGTGGTCCCGGCCGTGTCCTGGCGTGCCGTGACGGTGCCGCCACGCCTCGTCACGGGGCAGCAGCCGGGCCAGTGCGGTCAGCAGGTCGTCGTCGCTGCCGGCCCCGGTCTCCAGCACCGCGAGGCCCGCTGTCGCGTGCGGCACCCAGACGTGCAGCAACCCGTCCACGGCCCCCTCATCGTCGAGAAATCGCTCGCAGTCGGCGGTCAGGTCGTAGACGACCTCGGCCGATCCCGTCCGGATCGTAATTTCCACACTTCGCATGGCTGTCGAACGTAGCGTGTGATCCATGCGCGAAGCCTTCGGTCAGACCTTCGACATCCCCGTCGGCTATCACAACACCGCCAGCATCGGCGTGCCGCCGACGGCGGTGGCCGACGCGGTCGAGGCGGCGGTGCGACGGTGGCGGACCGGCGTCGACGTCTCCACGGCGTTCGACGGGGATGTCACTGCCGCCAGGGCCGCCTTCGCGGCGCTGGTCGGCACGGATCCGTCCCTGGTGGCCATCGGGGCCAGCGTCTCGCAGCTGGTGGCCGTCGCCGCGGCGGCCGTGCCGGACGGCGCCCGCGTGGTCGTGCCGGCCGGCGAGTTCACCAGCGTCCCCTTCCCGTTCGCGGCGCACGGGCACCGCGGGGTCAAGGTCACCGAGGTGCCGCTGGACGAGATCCCGGAGGCGATGCGCGACCACGACGTGCTGGCGGCCAGCGTCGTGCAGTCCAGCGACGGCAGGCTGCTCGATCTCGACGCCGTGCGCCGCAACAGCGAGGGCGTGACCGTGGTGCTGGACGTCACCCAGGCCCTGGGCTGGCTGCCGCTGGCCGACCTGGGCTGGGCCGACTACGTGGTCGGCGCCGGCTACAAGTGGCTGATGACTCCCCGTGGCGCCGCCTGGATGGCGGTTCACCCGGACGTGCTGGACCGGGCCGTGCCGATCGACGCCAACTGGTACGCCGGCGAGGACCCCTGGCAGACCGTCTACGGCCTGCCGCTGCGGCTGGCCGCCGACGCCCGCCGGTTCGACCTCTCGCCCGTCTGGTTCGCCCACGTCGGCGCGGCCGTGGCGCTGCCCTGGCTGGCGTCGCTGGACCTGGCGGCCGTCCGCCGGCACAACGTCGGCCTGGCCAACCAGTTCCTGGACCGCCTCGGCCTCCCGCCCGGCGACTCGGCCATCGTGTCCGTCGACGCGGACGCCGACCGGCTGGCCGCCGCCGGCGTCCGGCACTCGGTGCGGGCCGGCCGGGTGCGGCTGTCGTTCTGCCTGAGCAACACCGAGCAGGACGTCGACCTGCTGGGCCGGTCACTGATTCGGTGACACATGGTGATGTAGCCATCCGAATCGTGTCGGAATCGGTCACCCGTTACGGTGCTGGTGTGTCGGAGTCGTACCCCCAAGATCAGGCGACCTGGCGGGCCGCCCCCACGACGGCCGGGCCGTCTGACACCTCGCCGTTCCAGCTCCCGCCGGAGTTCTACGACCCGCCGCAGCCCAGCGGCGGGGGATCGATGCCGCCCGACAAGCGCAACAAGCTGCTGCTGCAGGGCCTGGGGCTGGTCGGCGTGGCCGTGCTGTCGGGCCTGGTGTTCTGGGCCGTGCAGCCCTCGCACGTGGCCGGCGTGGCCGAGGCCGCGTCGGCCCAGAACAACACCGTCGCCGGCAAGTACACCTTCACCCGGGTCGCCGGGCCCGCCACCGACACCAACTGCGCCACGCACGCGTTCGGCAAGACCCAGACGTTCTTCCAGCAGCACCCGTGCCAGCAGCTCGTCCGGTCGCTGTACTCGACGACGATCTCGGGCGGGACCACGGCCGTGGTGTCGGTGGTGGACGTCAAGATGGGCAGCGGCGACGACGCCGAGCAGCTCAGACAGCTGACCAACGGCGAGAACACCGGCAACCTGAACGACCTGATCAAGGACGGCGGCGTGACGTCGGCCAACCTGCCGACCACGAGCCAGCTCCAGGACGGCGGCTACGCCTCGGCCACCACCGGCAGCGTCACCACCATCGCGCTGACCGCGTTCGTCGGCGGCCACCAGGACAAGGCGGCCCTCAAGGACATCAGCACCGACGCCCTCCGCCTCACCGGCAAGTAGCTCCCCTTTACGTCATGAAGGGGCCCTTGAGTTTTAACGTCTGGGGTGGGTGGGTCGACCCTGGTTGATCATGGACGCAGCCCTTGAGTGATCATGGTTCTTGCGACAGAACAGGATCTAACTCAAGGGCT
>Ga0307511_10000565_pt1 | contig 39805 bp, 41 predicted proteins | sample 13_EM_MG_FD_200266 | JGI IMG/M metagenome (GOLD analysis project Ga0307511, IMG submission 200266) | Populus trichocarpa ectomycorrhiza microbial communities from riparian zone in the Pacific Northwest, United States - 13_EM | ecosystem: Host-associated > Plants > Roots > Unclassified | place... | reverse complement strand
CTCGGGTTTCGACGATCACCCACACATGAAAGTCATCAAGGAGATGCTGATACACATCTTCGGCGTCCCCAAACAAGCCCGCAAGAGCAAACCCTTTATGGACCACGTTCTCAGCTTCACCTACGCCGACGGGAAAGTCTGGTTCAGGAACTTCCAAATCTCCGAGTCGGAGCCCTCGAAAACAACCGCATCAACAGATAATACTGAAACGGCTGCCGAAAGGCCTACCAAACACAGTAAACCCTCCAAAAAGCCCCCGGCCCTCGCTACAGAGCTCTCCCTTGTTGAAATCGGTCCCAGGTTCGTTATGACGCCTATTGTCATCCTTGAAGGATCGTTTGGTGGACCCGTTATCTATGAGAATAAGGAGTTCATCTCGCCGAATGCAGTGAGATCGGAATTGAGGAAGAAGAGGTCGCAAAAGTTCAATGATCGTGCAAAGGCACAAGCTGAGAGGGCGGTGAAGAAAGCCAACTTGAAACTTGATACTGGCCCAGAGAAATCGGAGCTGGATGAGGGTGTGCTATTTGCTTAAAGCACGGGAGTGCTTGTTCATCGAGGGTAACTTATGCAGCGTTTACTTACTATAGTTGGGACTTGGTCCTGTCATTACGTTTTGTATAATATCAACTTATGAAAAATTCATCTTCATTACGGCCCTATACCCGAGCCTAAGTAGAAAATAAACCCATAGTCGTACTTAGAGTAAAGAGAAATGGTGAGCTGAGCTTGAGAACATGACCAATGGGGTGGGTAACGTAGGAGAGTGACGTAGGAAAATAATAGATACCAAACAACAACAATGACCAGAAGCTGAATAGAGAATAAGAAAGCCTCCGCTTATACCGCAATCCGAATCCACAACCAACTTTTCATATCTGCATGTGTGAAGGGGACATCCACGACATTACTGTAACACTATTCAACACCACTTCAAACCTAGCCGCCGAAATATGTTACCCTCTGTTATGATCCCAGCGTAGCAGTCCTGTCTAGTTGAGATTTCCCAAATCTCTGGCCTTCTTTGCCAAAGCTGGGATTTTTCTAAGAGCTGGCTCGGATGGATCCCTTTCTGCGATGCGCATATATGATTGCTCGAGGCGCTGGACTACAACAGCCATGATCCTCTGACAGATTTCGGCAATTTCAGGGTGCTAGATGGAGGAATTAGTACTCTCGAAGTGTGAAGAGTAAGTAAATCAGGGAAAAACGTACCCTTGGGTTAAGCACAGAAAGTACACCTTCAAGCCAGTTGATACGATCCTGGACGGAATTCTCAAAATTTACAGTGACAGCGGCAGAGACAGACAGAAGAACAAGCTGGCTGAGGCTCGGCATGAAGTCATATCTGTATCTTCGTACGACCTCATCGAAAAGCTCCTCCTGGCGGTCTTTTGATTGTAACCACTAATCCAAGGGAAATGGTTAATTTTTCGTCTGTTCATTCAACAAGCATTGGACTTACCCTGATTGTAGCTTCCTCATATCTGCCACTTCTGAACAGTCCATCGATCTCATCACGCTCAATCTGTTGAGGAGTCGGCTGAGGAATCTGTGGAGCTTTTGCTGCCTCCTGTGCAGACGTGTCTTCATCCTCAGGCCAGTTTTGGCCTTGCATCCAATCAGCTTGAGCCTTCTGGACTTGTTCCTGGAACTCAGTTTGCTGCTTGATCATATCTTGCTGGGCCTGAGCAATCTCAATTTGAGTCTTTGTCATTTCCGCTTGTGCTCGAGAGATCTCTCCTTGGGCTCTGGACATTGTGGAAATAGTTTCGGTCAAAGACTGAACCATAGTCATCAACTGATCCACTTTTTGTGACTCATGCTGCTGTGCCATCACCAAAGCATCCATCTTTCTCGCCTCCTGTTGCTGTACACTCTGCAGAGCAGTGAAGGTGGTGCTGTTCTTCGCGTCAACTTCAGAAACAACCTTGTGCGCAGTCTCAAGGGCCAATTGCTGGAAGGCAGGAAAAATGGATCCATGGAGGAAGCGACCAAGTTCCCTCTCGACAGTGGCTGATACCTGTACCGCTAGTGTCTTTCCAACCGTCTCATTGATCTTACCAAGCACCTCGGGGGAGGATATCGCACGCTTGACAATATCAGGGAGACTGTTACGCAGCTCAGCGGGCACATGCTGACTTATCGACCTTTCTATGGCGTTCGATAGCTGGTGCTCGATAGATTGGGTCGCCACCGATGTTAGGGCAGGAACAACTTGCTGGTCAATGTTGCGCACGACAATATCAGCTAGAACCCTTTCAACGTTCTCAGTGAGTGTGCTAGACAGTAGTTTCAGTAAGGCTTCTTGCTTAGCATCACCAGCAGCCTGCTGAACCCGCCTATCTTCACTCAAAGACTTGTCTGCACACCGTTAGACACCGTTAGTCGCCAAGCTGACAGGATAGTAGATATACTTACATAGTCTATCGAGCTCATAGGTAAACACTCTCGCAAATTCAGACGTGACAGATGTCTCAATTTTCTTCACCTCACGCTCCAAGACTGCCGGCGTTAGCGTCACAGTGCCTTGAGATTCTACTGCGTTCGTAGCCACTGAATTGCTCGCTGATGGAACAGGCAGCTTAGATTTCTGGGTGAGAGCTTTCTCCTGTGTCTCTTTCTCCTGTGGCTTCTCTACCGGGGGCTCAACGGGTTGCTGCTGCTGTTGTTGCTTTTGGGTACCCTTCTTTTTCCGGCTACCTTGTCCATTGGTCGTTTGTGATTCTGACTTCTCAGATTTCTCAGACTTCGGGGGAGCTGTGGAGGCAGGATTTGGTGCCGGACTAGGGCTCATTCGCCTTGGGACATCCTTCACGGGTTGGGCCGACTTGAGGCTATCAGATGTGGGGATGGGTGCTGGACTAATTCCTGCTGGTGGTTCCGGCTCCACTGCAGTATGTGGTGGTGGTTGAGGCATAGGACCAATGGTGCAAATCTTTGCAACCACTGCATCCACCGAGTGTTTTGTCTTGCATTCGTTATCCCATCCAAGGTCCTCCTTATACACATTCAAACTAGTCATGCCCTTTGAGTGTGCTACATACAACTCGAACAATGGACTGTTCTCTCCATCATCAATATCTTGGGGCGAGTCCAGTATTTCTAGACTCATAAGCTGCCCCTTAGATGCAAATGAGTACTCCCTGAGGCCACTGAGAATAGCAGTGGCATCTGGTTTAGGAATAGCACCGCTCTTCATTGCCAGGTTCTTGATATATTGTGCCTGGGATTGGGGCGGGAGGTTGTACTTCGGTGCGGACAGGTGGATAAAGTAAATTGAGTTGCGAGTAGGGTTGCCAACAACAACAATACCAGTGGGGGGATGATATGCAACGGAGCATAGAGCATCAGTGTCACTGGATTGGGGAAAATGAATTTCCTGAACAGGCCTTCCAAGCGCCAAATCCCAAAGCTGAAGAGTGTGATTCTGCTTCATACCAACAATCACGTATCGGAGAGCTAAACCTTTGTGAAATGGCCTGTGCTTATCGAGGAACATAACCGAAGTTGCTCTGTAAGGCTCCCCAGCGGCTACAGCAGAGAGTACCATGGCAGGTGTGGAAAGAAAGATTGGCTGCTGAGGAAGCGAAGCTGCCTGGCCGGAGGTATAAGGACCCCCAAATTCTACCAAATCTTGAACATCCCACAACTTTAACTTGCCAGCCTTATCGATCGAAATGATTACTGTGTCGTCCTCAGAGAAACAGAAGTCTTTCGAAGCCTTTCCTGTGTCAATGGTTCGGGAATGATCCGCAAGATATTTTTTGGAGAGAACCTCGTTTCCTTTCCGGCCTTGGGCATATTCCTTCGCGGTAGGGGCGTGAATGATGCTAATTGTCTTTCCACGACCAATTGCAAAGATATCAATGTGCCTAGAGGATTTCCGAGCGCGAGATTTGAGAACTCCATTAGTCTGACCTTGCTCTTCAGATGGTGGGAATATAAAGCTGTGGTTTTGCCTGGAGCTCAGATTAGTATGGAGCTTTACCATTGAAGTGTAGGGTGTATGTACCAGTCACCATTCTCGAAACCTTCCCCAACATCAGCCCACAGGACTGCTCCTGAAACGGAAGTACCTAAAACCCGTTCACCCCGTCCAATAACAACATTGAAAGTTCTATCCATAGTATCTTTATTTAGAACTCTATCCCCGCCATCCTCCTGCCTTAGCACCCGAATTCCACCGCGTCCATTGCTCTTACTGATCGCATAGACTATATACGATGCAGAAGCCGCAATAAGGTTGCGATCAAGCTGGTCAAATTGACGAGGCATACGTGCAATATCAGACATCTTCCCGAGTGGAAATCGTGGACGGAGAGAGTTGGGAATATCGGGATTCATGGTAATTGCGGAGAAAGGTTTCATGGGGAAATTGTAAACCTTGATCGGGCCCTGTTCTACGTAGTCCGCGTCTTCATCCTCGTCGCGGTCCAAAACATCTGAGGAAGCTGTAGGCTCCCTTGGTGCTTCTAGTGCATCTTGCCCTTCTTTCGCTGAAGGCTCCCGTGAAGCTTCCGAATCACCGCCGGTTGTAGACTGTTGGCCTTCAAAGTCGCCTGACTCGGTATGCTCTGTTGATCCTAGGTACTGCTCCTGGGGTCGCGGTTGTTCTTCTGCCTTTCTGTTCTCTTCCGCTTTCCTCTCCATCTGGGCTTTCAATCTCATATCAATTTGTTGAAAGACATCATTATCCTCCACTGGGTTCGTGGCCTCTACTTTCGGACTGAAAGGTAAAGGTACCTCGGCAGGATTGGCTGGGGTAGGTATCATAGGTTTTCTGTTTCCGGTTGGCCCTGGAGAATTTGGTTGTTTGGTGGTGGGAGTTCGAGCTTTTGGGGTGAGGTTGTGTAATTGCTCAAACGGGTTGACATAAGTGAACAAGGTCTTGTTAGGGCCTGGTGCGCTAGGACCAGATGCTGCAGGTGCTTGTGAACCAATCGCGTGTGGGGAACCACCTGAAGCTGGCGGGGGCACCACATCTGAATTGTCAACGGCCGGAGACGGTGTTCTGTTGACTTGAGGCTGAGATCCATTGGTAGTATCTTCCACCCGCGTGGTTTCCTCTACAGGTGGAACAGCTTCCGCAACAAACGTCTGCTGTGTGTCAAAATTCTCGGCGCCAGAACCCTGTACATGGTCGTCTTGCGTCGGCTTAGGCCTGTTCAGCAATTGAAATACCAAATCTTGCGGATTCACAGGGGCAGAAGTGGAGGAGCGTGTCCCAGCAGCAGCTTCTGATCCACCAGTGGAGGAAGGGGTGTATGGAGGTGGTGCTTGTTGCTCCCCTGAGGATGTAGGCGCACTCGCCCCGGCTTGGCCAGATCGTGCTAACAGTGACGCAACCAAGTCCTGTGCATTTGTAGGCCTACTCTTTGTGGAGGAAGTCGCCGGTGCATAATTTGTTCCAGATTGCGCCAGAGGCGGTGGAGACAAGATTGTCTCCCGTGGAATTGGCACCGTCGACGCTGGTGCACCAGTCGGAGCTGGTTGAGTGAACTTCAAAAGTCCAAGGAGACTTGCAGTCCTGCTGGGGTCTGTTTGGCCAGATGCTGGAGGCACGGGAGCATTATAGACAGGAGGAGTCTGTGACTTGGCTGGGGTCTGTCCATACAATGGGTATGAAGAGAAGAATGAAGGGTCGTTTGGGTACGAGATCGGGGCCGAGTTAACTCTTTCTGCCCCTCGATGGTATTGCTGTTGTGGAGGCATACCCGATGGTGAGCCCATGTTCGGATTAGGAGATTGAGGAGCTGGACTCCCAGTGGTTTGCTGCCTCAGTCTGTCCAGAAGGACGTTCAACCCCTGATCCTCCATGAAGACTTAAATAACGTGCAAGAGTCGATTGAAGGCTCGGTTGGAGTCGCCGAATCTATGGGAGTCTCGGGTTTCCCCCCTTGAAGCTCTTGCGTGAAGCCGAGCCAAACGAGTAGATTGAGTGAGGATCCACGTCCCAAGAAACACTCCCCTTGAAACAAACAAGTCTTTTCTTGGTCTTGGGTGTTTATATCCAGTCCGGCCTCACGTGTTCAATATTCGAAAGCTAGCTATCGCAAATAGGGGTTTATTCCCATGAAATGAGTTGTGATAAAGAGAAGCTACTGGTTGCTTGACGATTGGCGCGAGTGGTGATGAGAAGAGACAACACAAAAATTGTAATGAACGGGGATAGAGGTGTATGGAGGGTACCTATCATCCATATATGATATTACGAGGCTGACTAACGGACAAGACTACAAGTATCGCGACCAGAACAGCCGCGGCTCATTTGATATTGGGGCCTTTATGAGCTGTAATAGTAGTATTGCGACATGTGGGGCCACATATGTACCCAATGCCTTGCTTTCTCCGACACTCTGTGCTGATTATGATCCTCCATTATGATCCTCTCCACCGAGCTGTAGTAAATGGTGCCGGGCTGGGGGCCTACTTCACGGCGTGAGGCTCCGCAGGATCTCAGCCAAGAAACAAGAGTTTTAGTTCTAGGTCGCATAATGGCATTATGCAATAGTCGATGTTCCTTTAGCACAACCCAGCTCTTGTCCACTTTGCCATCACGCTCACATCTTCAACTTCGGAACAGACAGCTGCTCATTTATAGTCTTTGTTTGAGGATCTTGCTTTCATATATACCCATCTAAAACGAACTTCAACATCCGAAGGCCATAACCAGGCCTCAGTTGTAATCATGTTCTGTCTTCGGAGGTAAGTTGTTTGAGCCCTGGGACAGCAAATGCCGACCATCTTTACTAACCCAAAGACTCTGTGTAGCTGGCTACCACTCCTGTTCATCCCCACCTCCGCCTCCCCTGCCTTCATAGTCATGTTTCTTATCTCTACATACTTCTTCCATAGACCCTGGTAACTTCCAACCTCAGTCCCCAGCTTCGGTCCTCTCCGATCACTCCACTAACAAGCCACTCAACTAATAGTGTATACTGCTCGCTCCTAATGCTTACCCTTTTCACCTCTTCCTGTTACTGGTCCGACCGATGCTTCCTAGATTCCAACAACGGGCACTGGTTCGAGCCCCGAATCCTCACCACCGCTACTGCAGCGTTCAATACCGCTGCCGGTAGTATCTCTTCCCATGCAGGAGACTCGGCATTAGGGAATGCCACAGACACAGTGGGTGTATGGACTGGCATTGGACTCGACTGGTTACGGAGTCTAGTTGGACGACGGGAATGGAGGTTACCTTGCGTAGATGTGAACGTCAGGCTGTAGCTATGGAGTATCGAGGTTTGGGCTGCTTGAGAAAGATAGGATGAAGCAACGGGTTTTTTTTACGTTATTTGGCATACATATCGACTACCATTTGTTTTTGCTGTTATTTTTGCAGAATGTTCAGGGGAGAGTGTGAGGTTGTTGCTATCAACAATTCGGTAGCATAATAGTTGCACTTGCATGGGACATTAAGCGTTTATTTACCAATTGGTACCATAGCAACATAGGTTTGGGCGTTCGGATGTGGCTCGGGGAATCATGGGAAAATAATCATGTCATTGATACCACAATTAGAGTTACGAGTGTATGATGATACATCTCTCAGTGGTACCTATAGACACCAGTTCTTAAAGGGTCGCGCAATTCCCTTGTTGCATAGGCAGACTCCCTTGCAACAATCTGTCTTTATGCATCTCTTGTAAGGATACCAAACCTGATGTTACTACCATTTGCATAGCCTAGCAAGGACTCAATTCTCTTTCGAGCATCAATAAAATACAAATCCCTCCAACAACAGAGGAAAGTAGGAAACCCATTGATCCCAAAAACCTGGTATGATATCTTACAACGAGAGAAGGCACCCAGCCCCCGAAAAGAAAGAAGCCACATATACTCCATACCAAAGAAAAAGACGAAAAATAATGCATCAATACTCCGCTAAACGAATTGCCCTGCCAATTGCCCTCCTTGGGTTCTTTTTCACTAGCTCCATCTTCTCATGGTGTTTTCCACTGCTCAAAAGATGACCAAGACTCTTCCCAGCATCGAAATAACCATAGCCTCCAACCATTCCCTCTTCCCCGTCACTGTCTCCATTACTTAAATCACTTGCACCGGACATGCTAGTGACAGCACTTGACACAGCCCGCCCACTGCGAGGCTTCACTCCACTAGCGATGGGCAGCGAGTAGCCCTTCAGTTCACTGTCAGCCTCTCTAGCACAAGTGGTGGAAGGTGGTGCTTGGCGCCGCTGAGTTTGTCGTAAGAGATGTCGAATTTCAATGAAGTAGTTCTGTAGGGTGTCTATAAATCGCTTGGTTTGCCTATGCTTTGAGGAACAACAGATCGAGATAGAATCATCCTTGATAATATATCCTAACCCAAAACCATCCGCAGATGTAGGACCAAAACCAAATAGCCTCAAGGAGGGATTTCCACAGTTGGACGTAGACAAAATAGTGGTATTCAATTTATCCCAAGCAGCGTCCTGGAAAATCGCTGGCGTATGTGCAGGTGAGGCTTGTTTATAGCCTGAAGAGCCCGCAATGCTCCCTTCATCGGAATAAGTTGACCTTCCACTAGGAGAACCAACAATATCATCCATATCCCCATTAGAGCTGTATCCATCAAATGACCCGCTGCCGTTGGGAGACCCAATATCGCCCTTAGCACCACCCGCAGTCTCTTCATCCAATTGACGTTGCCAGATGCAGAACAAGGCGTACAGGTGTCTGTCCTGACCGAGACCCTTTGCACACTCTTTAGTGATAGCAACATGCCTTTCACAGGCCTTTCTCAGTGCATCGACCTTGGTAATGGCGGGAACATCCTCGCAGAACTTTCGAACAAATTCGACAGAGGTGTCGGAAACGGTCCTAATAGCTTCTGTTCGTCCGTGGAGAAACATTTTCGTCATCGCTGGTTCATATGTACTCTCCACCCGTCCATATAAGCCATAATATGCCGCCTGGAAGGCCATCTGTACGAAAGCGTCTGGTGAGAATCCCATAGAAGTTATAAAGTTCTTGCCATAGCCTGCAAACTCAAGAACCTGGAACTCATTTTGCTGAATTAAATCCGCAAGGCGAGTTTCCGCAAAACGAAGGGCAGTGGATAGCTCCGGCAACATAGTCCACTCGAGGCGGTGTGGTACTGTGTTCACGTTGCCAAATGATGCAGGGTCCCGCTTAGACGGGTCCGGAGATGTCGAGGCCCACAATGAAGGCGCATTCCCATTGATAGTGCGTGCGAACCGTAAGATGGTGTCTGTATATACGTCACTGGCCATTCGGAGAACGGTATGTCCATCTACGCCAGTGTGTTCGAAATTGATACCCGCGCTACCATTCTCGCAGGCGATGATCTGGAGCTTGTCATACCATCTGTTTGTACACGTTCCAATCTGCACACCCTTTTCAACAACGTTTGTCCCGCAGAGCATGTTCATCGACATCTCGGAGCCAGTTGTAGGTGAAACAGAATCCAAACAAAGAATGAATAGAGCCGTGTCAATGATCCTGAGACATTCCGAATTATTGGAGTTTGGTCCGTCCCGTGTGAGCACTTCACGTAGAGATGCCCATACCCTGCGGTTCTCTGTTGTGAGGACACCCATTGCAGACTTTGCTGCCTCCAGAATCGGGGTGTTCTGAGCGTCCTCGCCAATTGCTTGCAAATTGTGCGCTACATCCTTTTCAGTGAGAATGACATCCGAATTCTCGTCAAGCACATCGAACCAGTAGAACTGAGATCTACATATGACAACGATGTGCTTCGAAGTATGGTCGGATTGCATGACACAGCCGTCGGCGGTAGGGATTCGAGCAGTGCTAACGATACGAGGGTATTGATACTGGATAAACTGTTAGCGTTCGTATTGTAGTCGTTGGGCTGAAGCTCGTACCATGCACAGGGGCGTTCCCCGGACTTTGTCAGGAGGGAGCTCTTCTTTTCTCAACGCCCTGACGAAAGCGCAGGATGAGACTACCAGAGACGCTGCCCTTGTGACTTGGTTATTTCGCGCTGGAGTTGGATCATCCTCAAGGAGGAAAAATGGATTCAAATTCAGGACAACGGCTGGTACTCCAATAGTTAGCTAACATCTTGAGGATAACGGTAATAGGCCGATAAACTTACGATTGTCATAGTGCAGGTACGAATCATACCAGAATTGTTCTATGTAGCTTGCTTTAGTAGCTGCGTACCTCTTCAATCTCTCTTGAAGGTCGGGGCCATCGGTCTTCAGAAACTCCTTCACAGCTGCCACCGTTTCCTCATGTTCCCTTGGTGTATGTAGAGGCCTCACCGCGTCTAGATATTTCCTGCAGGTATCCTGAAGGTCTGGTATAGTGAGTTTTTGAAGGGCGGATTGGTGTGCATATGTGATCTTCGTGTGTTTCTTGCCGTGGCTAGGACCCCTCGGACTCTTGGGGGGACCTTCGGGCTCCTGAGGGCCATCATGCACAACTTCTAGCGCAGCAAGGGATTCGTCCAGAGACTTGGGCATGTTAAAGGCCCTTGAAGGCATATTGATCAGTATAAGGGTTAACTAACAAGATAACAGAAAGACTGCGCGCAGAGAGAACCGATGGTATTTGAAATTTGGGGAAATAGAGGGGATCATGCTGGACTTATTAAACCGCTTAGTACTTACCACAATGGAGGGATACTGAGACTCAGGGCAGCTCGGCCCAGTGGAAGTTCGTGAATAGTTGCGTGTGGGGAAGATAGAATTAGAGAGCTTCTTATCGATAACAGCTTGGCAGTGGTCGGACGAACGGACAACTGACTGCCTGTTCAGGCTAGGTCTTACGATAGTTCGCTAAACTTATGAAGATAAATGTTTTGGCTAGGCTACAAGTTAGCGGAGGTGGGGAGTACCTCTGCCCCAATCACTACTCAGATGTAGCTTTGCCATGTGACTACTCGGCTACTCATAGACCCTACCTTTCACATATTCAAGACATTTGAAGAAGGGGAAGGTAAATGGTGTTGCCATACAAGTTTGTATGGTAAACAACCATTTTGAAAGCTTTCAGAATTTCTCACGTTTACTAAGTAAGGTAGGAATACAAGTAAATCATATGAACCACATGAATTTGATAAGTACTTATTTTTAGAGACCATAGTTAAGATAATTCGCAGCTTTGATGATTTTTTATAATTTTTCAAAGTAGGTGTATTTTTGTGTAATATGGCCTCGGGCTAACACTTACGACCGCTGACGATTATGTCTCAAACTCGATACAGAATGCCGAAGTGGCTTCAACCTATGGCGGCACGACATCACTATGATGCATCAAAGAAAAGGTACTTATAGACTATGCGCACTGGCAGGTGATGTGAATATCCTCAGTTCTCTGCTATGAAGATATTTGCTGACATTGCCGTCCATAGGAGGGGCCGCATGATGACCTCACAATGCACATGGTCTGTTGCAAGGGAAAGATGCCTACATGGTGGTCAATGCAGGTAAAAGTCGAGGAGCATAACGTGACAGCGAAGCAAGTCATTCCTGCAGGTTTCACAAGTGTTACATGACCTATAAACGAGAATTCGAAGTAAGAAAAGACGATAATCTCTCACGTGTCAAGAGTCACAAGCCCTTCATATCTAGCCCTAGGGCATTTGCATGTTGCGAGAAAAAATGAACTGGCGTCTGAGGGTTTCTAGACTTTGTTGTTCAGGCCAAGTCATATTTGGGTTACCTCTATTGTAGCACTATTAATTATGCCGCCCAGAAGGAAGAATGTCCTATAGTGGAATTAGAATAGCACTCAGTTATACGTACCACCCAATCATCGCAGTTCTTCCTCAGGGCTAGGAGTTATCAATCTTTGTGGTGGGGCTCTACACATGCTGATACTCCCGTGGCACCAAGGCAAAGTTTTGGTCCTACCGGTATTGCAGAGGCGAGAATGCTGAAGAATCTCTGGGTCAGGTAGGTTTTGCAGGGTGAATTCTATGAGCCAGATGTACAGGAATTGAACAACGGAAATTCTAGCCTCGGGAATACTAACCTTGGCACCAAAACTTATGGTAGATAAGGACTTGAATTGATAAACTACATGGTAGTAGGGGAGTGGGGAAGGGGAAGGGAAGTTACGTTTTAGTGAAAGGATCAGCCTTGTTCAGCTATAAGTACTCAGGTAGTATATTAATGATAGCATGGACGGCCTATTGACAGGCTTGGCTTGGAACGGAGATGTGGTTTGAATCTTATGGGTACTCTGTACCCAGACTATCATATGCGCTTCAGTGGGATAATTGTGTTTATCTGAAATCATTGTGGGTGATGCATAATTACGGTTGCTTTTTTTGGTAGGTAGTCTGGTACTTGAGTGTAATAGATACACTCATTTTTTGGGGGAAAATATATTCTCTATATGAGTATTTAGTATTGATATCCAGCCATACTTAGTACATAGGGGTTTGCCACATTCAAGATCACGTGGTAGGTGGAAGGTTGAAATATGGCCCCAGCGCCGAAATACAGAAATATCTGAGCCCAGCTGCTGTCTCAAAGCAACTGAAACTACTCAGATACAGGTAGTGGCACAGTGGGAACTGAGGCATATGCAGATATTTAGTGGGTACCCGCTGCAAATACATAGGCCTGGCACTCGTACTCGCTCTTGATTTTGATTTATTCCTTAGAAAATTGAGTGTTTAGAGCGCTTGTTTGGAATTCGGCTTATTACTACTTGTGCCTCTTGTTTCGGATTCCCCTGTAACATTCTGGAAAGAATTCAACTTGCTTCTATAGCATCTTAAGTATCTATTCTTAGCTGCCAATATTTTCAGGTAAATTAAGAAGCGACCCAGCGGACATGCAACCAGACAAGACAAACCCCCAGTCCCGACGTCGACCCTGGTCCCCCCCCTGCCCCTCGCATCAACGACCTCACCTCGCGCGCCTATCTAAAAAAAAATACACCCAACAAGCAGCACGACAATAACCCGAGAGCTTCCAGAAGACGCCTCGCTGTTACAGGGCGTAGATCTCGAGCCCAGGAAAAATGCCCTGCTCACTCCCACCAGTGCAAGTGCCATAATCAACCGTCCACCCAGGCAATTCAACCTCATCTGAACCAACTCACCCAGGCCTGGACCACCACAACCCATTCCATCCCATCAACCACTTCAGACAAATTGACTTTAGAGGTGTACTTCTGGTGGTTATTTATTCTTGAACACTCTTTGTAGCCTTCGAATCTCCCCCGCCTACAGCTGCAGATTCACTGCAGGCTGTTAGCGACCCGGGACTTTGTATAGGCCTTACACAGCAAAAGTTCGCCAGTACAACAATTGGCCCGGCCCTTCCTACTTGTAGCCAGCACCAACGGGCCCAGCCTCCCCCACGCCTCCTCTTGTCACTAGTGAACACTCAATTAAAGTATACCGGACCAGATCCTCGCACGAATTACCAACGAGACCGGTGTGCTGTTAGATCCATAGCTTCGTCATGAGCATGGGCGATTTCCACGATAGTTCACCCGGATCTGACGGTGACCTGCTACGGGAGACGGAAGATGGTGATGGGGAGCCTACCGGGGGAGCACCATCAGAAGGTTCCTTCACCATATTTTCTTTACCTACCTACCTACCTACGAGGAACAATCGAACTAATTTAGCTCAGCCAGCTATGTAGGCCCATTGGTTGAGGGGCACCATTCAACAAATCAGGAACAGCAGCAAAGTAGTAACTCTTCATTTCCACGGCAATTATTTACAGATATTGCTCGTAATGCCACTTCATTATTCTCTCGGTCTTCAGCCGATCAATTATCACTAGGCCGCTTCCCCCCGGAGTCACCAGGGAGTAGGCAGATCCTTCCTACCTTCACACCAACTGATCGAGCTCTACCCACCCGAGAGGTTACAGACGAAACGTTGGATGATGCATATGTAACATTCATTCTCTACTGCAACCCTAGTGTTCCACTTGACTGTGATACCACTGAGCTGCGCAAGGCCTTCCGTCTGCCCCCAAAGAGTGACGGGAAGACGTTTAATGTATATGAGCTGCTACAATTGATTATGCGGTTGGAGCAGAAGGAGATCAAGACATGGACGAAGCTGGCTATAGAACTTGGTGTAGAGAGAACTCCTGATCAAAGTGCGCAGAAGGTTCAACAGTATGCAGTGAGATTGAAGGTGCGTATTTCCAGCGATTGCAATTTAGCCGTTAGTTACTTATAATGGGGTACAATAGAGGTGGATGCATGCTATGCACATAGACGCTTTTTTCGAATATTGTTTAGGGAAAGCCCACTCCTACTATACCCAAATTCCTCAAGCTGGGCCAGAAGAAATACGTGATGGGGTGCCCTTGGAGGAAGATCTGGCTCTTAGGGCCTTACATCCTGAAAACCGACCCAAGCGAGGCAGGCGCAAGACTGAAGATAGGAATGATGAAAGCGAGAAAGATCTACCGGCCTCTAAGCGTCAGCAGATTGATTCTTCTACTCCCACAACAGCTGACGCCGTCAGCGCGATGGAACATTTCCATAATTCCTTGTTTCCTGGTCCCCACTCGGCTGTTGGTCCTGGTCCTGATGCAGATGCTATGGAGAGATACCTGGGAGGAGAAGTCACCCCTGACCCATGGTCAGCAACTGCCGTTGCTATAGCAGGTGCAGGAGGGAGCTCCAGCGGGCAACAGTTTCGTTGGAGGGCATTTTCTAAGGAAGCTACCACACCGCATCCAACTTCTGCTCCCATACTCTCTCTTGATACACCTACAGATGAAATTATGACTCCCACAATAACAACGCCCATGTCTGCAAAGCCTCGTTCTCGGAGGCGCCACGGGCCTGCTGTATCATCAGCATGGCCATCTTCTGGAAATCCTTTGACTGGCAAGTTAAGAGGTCGACCACCAAGCAATCGCTCTGTTCGTGATGGCCCATTCAGCACCTTTCCTGTTAACCCCTCTGGCAAATCAGGTGTAACCATAGACTTGGGGGCAGGAGCCACGGGAACTCCGACATCTACACCCATTGTAACATCCAATCCCCAACAGTTTCCCCTCATACAACAATCCTCACGTCCATCAGGTCTTCATCTTCAGGTTCCTCCAAGAAAACCCTCTACAGTGACCATGGCCTCTCCAATTGCTCCACGTCAAATTAATGGGGCTAATCTGCTCAAACCGGACTCGGCCGTGGAAGACTTGGAGCGAGTATTTGCTGCAAATTTGCTGCAAGGTTCCATGGTGGACTTGAGTGTCGACGATGCAAAGTATATTGCACGAAAGGCGATTGCGGATTTGAGGAGGGCGCCGAGGGAAGGACTGTCGATATCGGGGATGCCCGCCCTGTCGACACTGAAGCTACTATTGGGGTGTGAAGCGAACTCGTCTGCTTTGTTCAAAGACTTCAAAATACAAAAGATTCCGTCAACCAGAGGGTCAGGCAGTATGCTTAGGAGTGTGGAAAGTGTAAGCGCAACTCTGGGCAAATTTAAACTGTCATGGCGGATTGAAATAGGATCGTTAAAGGGAGATTTCAGTCAAGTGGTTTGTTTGGGCATGATGTCGGGTAAGTTTGGCCAAAATGAAGATCTTATAGGAACAGATGAGGAGGAGGAGGAGGAAGAGGAGGAGGAAAACGATGACGATGAAGGGGTGTATGATAGATTTGAGTTCCCATCAGGGAACACGACTAGTCGTGGGAGAAGAGGAAATAGGCGAGATGTGATAGACGATGGGCATGACCCTAGTGGGAATGAATTCGATTGGAGGCAGAAGTACTTTGAGATGGAGAAGCGGCTCCGAGAGAAGGAGAATGAGATTGCAATTATAAAGCGGAAAGTCCTTCATGCAGTGATGTGAAGGCCAATTTCAGGGGATGGAGGCTGGATGCCATGCACATATGTGCATAAAGTGGCAGTCGGTCCTTGTTTTTACTTGTTCTCTAAGCTATTTGGTCATATTGGAGTTGGGATAGATTGGATACTCGCACTGGACCTGCGAGCTTGGAGTTATATACCACCACATCTTTCCCCACTATGCTGTATTTTGGTTGTGATTTTGATTCAACCTCTTTTGGGTTGGTGGCGCTTTTGTTAGTCATGAGGATTGGGTTCTTTTACACATTCTTGTCCTAATTAGGGGATATTTTGATACAGGATTGATGATGGTAAATAGGAGACTTGCGTGCCGAGTATCTATTTTAAGAGCCACGTGAGAAATAAGTCTGGATGCAATCCTTAAAGTCACATGAATTTCGACTCAGCCTTTGTACAGCTGATTTTTTTCTGGGCACAAGAATTCGAACAAGGTATCCCGGAACAATCTCGCTCTGAGTTCTACGAGACGTGATATCCGGGCCGTCTCCCTCCTAATCAATTTGCCATATAAAGGCACACAGGACAGGTGTTTTCTGGCCAGATAGAGTATTTCATCAGTGGTCCTATCTGGAGCCTCCCTTGCTTTTATGAAGGATTGAATGTGGCTGTTTCTCCACACTCTAAGATAGAGGTTCGTGCAACTTCTAGTTACATATCTGGCATTAATTTCACTCCCCTATCATTTCAGGAATCTACCCCCACCGCTTCTTACACGAATCCCTACAGTTTAATGATATAGCTGGCTAATTCCGACTTATTTACCTTACACATCTTAGATTTTTTTGCAGAGACTGACCCGATTTCTTTCGCTATTTCGGCTTTAAAAACTAACTTTAATTCTTCATTGCCATGGCGTCGGTGAAAGCCACTGGCGCGGAGCTTGGTGGAGATGTCAAACGGAGAAATATTCCAGTGCTAGAGGTTTCAGGCGCAGAAGGAGAGAAGCAGACAATACTAGTGCCAGAGGTAGACGATAAGAAGCAGAAAAAGCCGGTATGCTCTCTACAGGAAGGAATTGTTAGCAAGTGCTAATCCTCACGGTGGAGGGATAGAAACAACAGAGTGGATTCGACATCGAAGCATGGATTGCACCCATAGTATTCACTTTCCTTGCTTTCTTCACGCGGATGTATAAGATCGGCCAGTCCGATATTGTTACCTGGGATGAAGCTCAGTATGCATCCCCACCCGAAACCTCTCTGCCGATGGCCTCACCTAGTATACTAATGTCGAGTATAGCTTCGGAAAGTTCGGTTCATACTACCTTAAGAGAGAGTTCTACTTCGATGTCCATCCCCCTCTCGGCAAGATGCTTGTTGGGCTCTCGGGTTATATGGCAGGATACAATGGGTCTTTCGAGTTTAAGTCAGGAGAACACTACCCAGAGGAAGTAAACTACACGTTCATGAGGATTTTCAATGCCGCCTTCGGAGCCCTCTGTGTTCCATTGGCATATTACACCTCGAAGCAGCTGAAGTTTAGCAAGGCTACGACCTGGTTGGTAACATTAATGGTTCTATGTGGTAGATCCCCCCATCATATGGTTTATGAGGAGCTCTACTGACATGTTTGGGGGCACTACAGAAAATTCGTACGCAACTATTAGCAGGTTTATTTTACTCGACTCGATGCTGTTATTTTTCACTTTCACCACCATGTTGTGCTATTCGAAGTTCCATAACCTCCAAAACAAATCCTTCTCCGTGGAGTGGTGGGCATGGATCGTCTTGACTGGTTTGTCAATTGGATGTGTGACTAGGTGTGTTGGTTCACTGGAATTTCATCTAAAAGTATGATGCTAATTTTCCTATAGTGTGAAATGGGTTGGTTTATTTGTAACTGCCCTTGTTGGTCTCTATACTGTCGAGGATCTCTGGAATAAGTTTGGCGACTACAAGATGCCCAAGGCTACTTATGCCATGCATTGGGTTGCCCGTATTTTTGGTCTGATCTTGATTCCAGCTGTCGTCTACCTCGCCAGTTTTTATGCCCATTTCACCATCCTTAACAGGAGCGGCCCTGGTGACGCCCAAATGAGTTCTCTCTTCCAGGCCAATCTTAAGGGAACGGACCTCACCGATAGCCCTCTTGAAGTCGCCATTGGTTCTAAGGTCACCATCAAAAACATGGGATATGGAGGTGGGCTTCTTCACTCCCACGTTCAAACTTACCCTGAGGGATCGGGCCAACAACAAGTCACCTGTTATCATCATAAGGACTCTAACAACGACTGGTTTTTCCACCCTATCCGCAAAGAGAAGCAATATGATCCACAGGAGGAAGTACGTTTCATTGGCGACAATTCCGTCATTAGGTTGCTCCATACTCAGACTGGACGCAACTTGCACACTCACTCGGTTGCTGCTCCTATCACGAAGAAACACAATGAAGTGTCCAGCTATGGTAATGCCACAGTCGGTGATGACAAGGATAACTGGGTTATTGAGGTCGTCGATGATGCTATATCCAGGGATTACTCAAAACTGCGTACCCTTACGACTGCCTTCCGATTGAGAAACCAGGTTCTTGGATGCTATCTCCGCGCTGGAAATGTCAATCTCCCACAATGGGGATTCAAGCAAATCGAGGTTACTTGTACAAAGGAGAACAAGCCTCGCGACACTTTCACTCATTGGAACATTGAGTCGCACACCAATCCGTTGCTTCCTAAGGCTGACCGAAAGGCCTTCCGATCCCCGTTTTTTAGGGATTTCATCCATCTTAACGTTGCTATGATGACGTCCAACAACGCCCTTGTGCCCGATCCCGATAAGCAAGACGATCTGGCTTCCCAATGGTGGCAATGGCCCATTCTCCATGTCGGACTGAGGATGTGCTCTTGGGATGATAATGTCATTAAGTACTTTCTCCTTGGAAACCCTATGGTCTACTGGGGCTCTACAGCCTCCCTTGTCATTTTCACCCTTATGCTCGGTTGGTATACTGTTCGCTGGCAACGTGGATACCCAGATCTTACGCAGAAGGATATTGATCACATTTTACATTCTGGGTTGTATCCGTTCATTGGGTGGTTTGCGCATTATCTTCCATTTGTGGCTATGGCGAGAGTTACATATGTCCATCACTATTATCCAGCACTTTACTTTGCCATTTTGACGGCGGGATTCTGTGTGGATTGGGCGACGAGGAAGTTGCCCAGGCCAGTATATTATGGAGTGTTTGGCGTGGTTTATGTGGTAGTGATTGGCGTGTTTGTGTTTTTTATTCCGATTTCATTTGGCATGCCGGGAAGCAACCAACAATATGCCCACTTGAAGTGGTTTGTGAGTAGCCTCCTCCTTATATCTATTTTTATATCGTGGAATCAGTGCTAACAAGTGATGCAGGACGGCTGGAGGATCTCCAATTAAGACCTAATGCATTGTTGGTGGCGATGTTAGACACGGGATGATAAAATCTAATCTGAGGAGCCTAATAAAAATAAAGCCTCTGTGTATGTAGGCTATTGTAAAGAGCAATAACACATGAAAAGCGGGATTTGGAGATGTACTCCCGTGCTGCTCTGTACACCTGTGGTGGTGATGATAGGTCTGCGTGACGTAGTGGGTTTAGGCGTTTCTTAATAAAATATTTTTACATTCTATGAAAACAGTGAAACAACAAAAAAGAAAGGAAAGAAAAAAAGGGCAACTTGCTCAATTTGCTTTTTTCGTGCACAGTGCAAAATGGTATTTGCGAGAATCTGATAACGCAGATTCATCACACATTGTCCCGTGGTCCGAGAACTTTTGACCTGTTATCCTCAAGATGATTTCATTGAACAGTCAAAAGGTAAATAAACTACCGCTATAGTAATTAGAGTTACCATTCCCTTTACACGAAACGTTCAAAATAATATACATGAATGCGGTCTACCAAAAACACAGGGGATATAATATAGATATCTAGACCAAAGTTCACCCAAGAGGTAATTATGTGCAAACTCGCTCGTCGCTGGTATAAATACGCGCCATACACCAATTCTAATCAGATCTACAATCCCATCCTCCCTCATGATACACTAATGTTATCCATAATATTATATCCATTCGTTTCGTTTAGAATACGTACTACCGCCGAACATCAGCATGATTGAGCCAAACTAGCAGAAGGAAAAAGGAGGATCCCACTCACCGGAATAAACAGCGCTGGAACCTGTCTTTTATACTCCTCCCAATCCTCCCCATACTTCTGGCTACACCTATGAATATCCCTCCCCACCCTATGCAAAATCATCACCAAAAAGAAGACAGGCAAAAAATACGGCAGTGGGCTCTTGAATCCTGTGATCAATCCCCAGCAAGTCAACTGTACCATATCCGCCGTATAATGGATCTTTCTTGCAAGCCCATACCACCCACTAGTCAACAACGTGCCGCCATTCCTGCATTTGATAAAGGTGGGATTTTTGATCGTCTGCCATGGGACCTGAGGGAACGTCTTTCTGAGCATGACGGTGCCTTGTTCTTGTTGTCTGAATCGGTTTTTTTGTGAGTTGCAGGAGTCCCAGACCCAGTAGGCAAATATGTAGGTGAGGTAGAGTGAGGCGATGAACCATGCTGGTAACTTGTATTTGGAGGGGTCTTGGTTAGCGAGGTAGAGGGTGCCATGGCAGTAGGTTAGTGGAACGCCGGCCATGTTCCAGAAGATGAGCATGAAGCCCCACTTTTCGTGTGTCATGTCCCTAAGACGGCTACATTAGTGACCTTGTCAAGATCAATATTCTCATGTGATACTTACCAGGTCGTAACAATCAACTCCTCTCCCTTCGAGCAGGCATTGGCGTAAAACCAGTGTACCATAACACAAAACATAACCTGAGCAGTCACATAGCCATATAGTTCATACTGCCTTGCAGCAGCGGCACATGAGATCAACAACAAGATATACCAAGGCAGCCTGACCTCAAAGAACATTTTGAAGTCCAGAAGTCCAATTCTTGGGTTAAGCTCAGCACCCATGAAGAAGTCATAGATGAAGCTCCCCGTCATACGGTGCTCAGCTCCCCTCCAAAGTGCGCTGAAGTATGCAATAAATGAAACGGCAATGCCAGAGAGAATGGAGACTGACAACAGTGGGCCGAACTCGTCAAGGATGGTGTACAGCGGGAAGACCTTGGTGATGTGCAGCATGGCAACAGTTGTGAGGGTGGCATATAAGGACCACACGGCATTGCAATAGTAGTCCAAACGCTGACTACCGCGGTGAGGCATTGGTGATCCTTTGGCCAAAACACCAGGAAGGGTGACATAGAGGACGGCTTGCCAGAAGAAGAATCCCCAGTAGATTGCCCATGCTTTCCATGTTGGGGTTGCCCCCTACAAATCCCTCTAAATCAGCCAATGTCCCAAATTATATAGTATAAATTCGCAACGCACCTCTATCACATATCCAACCATCTTCCACCAAAACCGAGTCATTGACTCTCCCTTTTCTGGCAATGGCAGTTGCGCATTGTAGTGCACCTGGCCAATCCATAGATACCACATGAGGAAAGGGAAGAAGAACATTGCGAAGAATGTCCCCAATGACCCTCCAAACTCCTTCACCCCACTATCGTCAATCTTGTAGTTTATCACCTTTGCACCATCCTTCTTTTCGACTGCAACATCTGTGGCATTAGACTTTGCACTGATGACGGATGAAGCGTGCTCGGCCATTTCCACACTGTTGTCCTCTGTCTCTGTCAGGACTTTGCTGCTCTTGGCCCCAAAGAGCTTCTCTTCTTCTGTAGGCTCTTCACGCTTGACCTTAAGGCTGTCGTCGCCTAGCGCTGGTGTGCTCTTCCTCGAGTTTCCAGGAGTATTTCGAAAGCGCGGCTTGCTGATGGCCGAAGTATCAATCAAACCAGGGAAGTTATCTGGCTTTCTGCACGCACATGTCAGCGGAAAAGGAAGCAAGTACACACGCAAGCTCTGTGCACTTGGAGCAGCGGGTGGTTTAAATACATACTTTGGGGTCTTCCCCGTCTGCGACCTCGTGACTGACACCATTGTCGTCCCAGCAAATAAGAATCAAGTTAATGGTCGCGAACAGACCTCGGGAGTGGAGTGTTCGTAATGCCGTGGCAGAGGGGCACAGTGCTGGGAAGAAATTAGATTGTGCTGGCATCACAACAATTCGGTGGCTTCATACCAATACACACCAGGGTACCTTTTCTGGCTAAAATGGGAAAAAAATTGGTGCTATCCTCAACTAGAACGCTTTAGAGAGACAGGGGGCGTTCGGCACTCGTGCAGCCTCCAGCGATATAATATTGACCTGTTGGAGAGTAGTACGAGAGCTCTAGATACCGGTACAGTCAATATAGTCGTAGGCCCCCCTCTGTAGATTAATATTAATGATCCCATCCGTTTTATTATGAAAGCAGTCAGAGGACCAATTCCCCTTGTGTGTGAAGTCGAAGCGAGGGAGATCAGTGCAGATCAGCCTGAACCTCGTATGTATGTAGGTGGTAGGGGTCTCACTGGGAATAAGTAGTGTGCCGGAGCAATAACTGCCTTGGAGTCGGAGGTGAGTTCCACTGTGGGTATGGAGAAAGAATCTAGATGGTATGGATGAGTAGGTACGGTACCTAGCTATTATTTACTACAGCAAAGAGTCTGGGGGCAAAGTACCGCGTGGGAAAAAAAAGAGTAGTCTGGCTCTGGTTCCTGCAAGTCTGGTAGGGCCCCTGCAGAGTAAAACATTATCGATGGATGCAATTGGGCAATTGTGCTTGACTGCTGCACGGCATTTCCACTAGGTAGTGAAGCGGTAGAACGTCCTTTTTATCTGCACCTGTCCACGTAATAAATATCTATGTATGCGTGATAATGGAATAACTTAAGTAGCTCATGTATGCAAGCCCCATTCTCTTCATGATCATACAAATACAAGACACTAAATTACTCGTCCACTTGCGCGCTCGCCCCACAATGTAGATGCATTATATCTCAGACACTCTCAGAATTCAATCGCTATTCGCCCAAACCTCTCCCTCTGGCATTTCAACAGATCCGTTGGTAAAACAAAATGTACGCAACTTTGCTGTCCTTCCCGTAAACCTGGCTGCCATTTACTGCGCCACCCACATCGCTGCTCACAGTCTCCCAACCATCCTCATGCTCAGTCCCATTCTTGCCTGTCAAGGGGCTGATTTTGATATCAACATCTACCTTCACTTCGTCAGTGTGCACGCTCTTGATGTTGGTATCATCAAAGCGTATCCAGTTTTTCCCATCCTGTCGCAAGACATCCACAGTATAGTGGCCTCCTGATGCAGACTTGCCATGATGATACACAACGCCTATAAGCTTATACTTGTTACCCTGAGGGCTAAGACGTTGTTTCGGGCTGAGAGCTTCTTTAGGTATCTCCAGTTGCAACGGATATCCAATCTTCTTCCATATTTTTTGTGTGCCCCCTTGGTTGTCGTATTGGAACCGCTTGAGGTGAAGTATCAAGACTGGTGGGAGAGATTCAATGAAGACTTGCTTTGTTGCAGTAGTCGCAGCAGCACCCTTTGTCGTACCGAAGTTTCCTTGAATCGTTTCTGATTTGGTGAGCTGTTTCAATGCATCCACTATAGTATTCACCTGTGGAGACTGGATATCAAGTTGGAGTGGTTGATATGGCTCCAAAGATACAGATTTATCGCCGCCTTTAACCCTGAACTCTGATCTAAGCTGCCCACCAAAAATCCTGGTGATAGGAGACTCGGGAATTGCGGTAGTCCTAGTAGATGCAATTTTTTGCTTCGGCCCTACCTCGAGCCAGCCGTCTTCGCTAGTATCACTGGCTGCAGGAGAGCTCTCTATCATGCCACCGGCCTTCCTGAGCACACGGACTAGCTCTTCATGCAACTCATCGAGTAAAAACCCAAGGAACTCTTCGGCATCGTGTTGGTGGCCTCGCTTCTTGGAATTAGCGAGGTATTAATACGAAAGCCTAGGGCTTACTTACTCTCATAGAAGCGAATCTTTGGATTTCCCGCAAAGCCGTGTAAACGAACTCCGGGACAAATGGTTCGCCGAAAGCCCCAAGGTACTCCTTTTCCTTGTGGCCAGAGAGACTTTGGTACGTTGAGTGGCTTCCCAGAGCCCGAAATTCACGTAAAAAGACAACCCTATCCATGTTAAAAGGGAAATAATACAACCAGATCCCGTTTACTTACATTGTATCTACCAAGGGAGTGTCACCCTTAAAACTGTGTGTAACATTCCTCGCCAACATATCCAGGAAATGATAAAAAGGACCACAAAACATCAACATTTGCAAAATCTGTTAAAATTAGAATATTGAAAATGCACAAACACAGAATCATTCACTCACCGCATTCATGTAACACATATTCCCCGTATTGACGAGGCCCCTTGGCTCGATCACAGGTGCAGTAAATTTAGTCCCATCGAAGGACTTCAGTAAATCCGCGAGAGTGGTTTTGCCGTTGATTAGAGGTCCATTTACCTTTGGCAAAGCCGCCTTCGCCGCATTTCCACCTGGCGCTGAAGATTTGACAAGATCGGCCCAGGATATGACTCTTGGAGTGGGAACAACAGATTTAGTGTTCTCGTACCCAGTAGATTTAGCAGGTGTAGCAGGCGCAGCAGATGTAGTAGGTGCCGCAGGTGTAGTAGATGCAGTAGGTGTAGTAGATACAGTAGGTATAGTAGGCGTAGGCGCAGCAGATATAGCAGGCACAGCAGGTGTAGTAGGCACAACAGGTGTAGTAGGCACAGCAGGTGTAGTAGGCACAGCAGGTGTAGTAGGCTCAAGAGGTACAACTGAAACAGCAGACACAGTCGCTCCCTGTTCTACAGCAGCAGCAGAATCCTCCCTGGGTGCTTCGGGTGCGATAATTGCTGCCTCCTGCTTGGCCTTGGCCACGGTTGGCTTGTTAACGGGTAAAGGTAGTGCAGGTACATGGGGCAGAACTGGGACTACTGGCAAAGGGACTGCTGGGATGGGTGCTGTTACTGCAGCTGGTTGTGTTATTGAGAGTACAGATTGTGGTACTGGAGTGATAGGCGGGTCGGCAGCTACTGGCGCATCAATCGATCCGGCTGTTACTGGCTCAGGCAAGGCACCGGTTGTATTCGGTGTTGCAATGGGTTCTAAGGCTTCCGGGGCGTCTGACGGTGGTGAGGGGTCTGTTTTTGACGGCTTTATTGAGACAATATGCCTCCTTTGCCGCCGGGGGCGCCCTGGGAAAGGTTCATTTGGGGCAGATAACCAAGGGAGAACTCCTGGCTAAAGCAGCTGTTAGCCCAGGCTGGGAGCACGGGAGTTAGGGGTTACAAACCAGAGGAAAGGCTGGTATCCTACTAACTGGAGCACGGGGCTGAGAGGGCACTACTGGCGCCGGTACTGGTGGGGGCGGAGGTAGCGAAGGTATTGGAAGTGAAGGTGGAGGGGGTGGCGGAGGTGGTGGTGCGGGGGGCGGAGGTGGTGCTTGGGATTGGGGTGGAGGCTGAGTGGAGGAAACTATAGTTGGAGGTCGGGAGTAATGGGATGGGGAATGTTGTAAAGGCAACACAGGTTGTGGTGGGAGGGCACCAACTGGGATGTATGGCGGAGCGTAAGGGTTTGGCTGCGGCGGAGGGGTATGGGGTATAGCTGTCGGGGGAGGCTGCCGTCGGGAATAGTAGTAGGTATTTGTGGGTGGCGGCACCGCCGGATGATAATGGTTCATAATCGATGGATGGACTTTCGTCCAGATCAGACTACCCGCAACACAGCCAGAGCGGAGGCTGAGCGAAGTAGTCTGTTTGATCAATGAAAGCCGAGCAAACTTGAGTGACTGTCTAGGCCTCCGGCTCCTCGCTTGCCGAGTGTTCGTGCTTCGAGAATCTACAAGCAAGTCAGCTATAATTCAGATACGAGGCCATATGTTATGTCAAGAATCATTACCCTCGTGCTATCTGTTTTGGGAGAATTGTGAGGAGATTGATGTTTGTGTGTCGAAGTAGCTGAATCAGTGACTGGGTTCTTTGGGTTGTCTGCCAGAGGGGAAACGAAGGCTACAACAACGTGGGGTACTGGCTCGCTCAACTCGCTCAAGGGCTGCTATGTTATGGCAGATGGGTATATGGGAGCTGACTAGGCCTGGAGGGAGGATCTGGTACTATGGGTTTAAAAAAGAAGAGGATGACTTATGGTTAACTTTCAGATCAGAATATGCACGATGTTCCTTGTCATCTAGTACTTGGGCCTTACCGTAGCAGTACTAGCCTCACCCTGAGGAATTCGATACCGGTATATCAATGTTGAGCCATCAGCAACCAGGGCTGGGCACGAGAACATGAGCGCTCCATCAGCGAATTTATGAATTTAGATAATTGATCTAATAGTAAAGGTCAATGGCAAAAAAAACCCTTCCCTCTTGCTTGACTGGCATTGTCCGAGCCTTCAGCTTGCTAGACCCCCTGTTGCACCCCATCAGTATACATGCATGTCGGAATGGCTCACCTCGAATAGAGAGGTTTGCAATTTGTCATATATCTTGTCCCCAGCTCCGACCAGATCGACGTTCCATCTCCCACTCCACTGTGGAAAAGGCATCACAGATATAATGAAGGTAAGCACTAGGTATGGTACAGTACTCAGTGCAGAGGGAGGCAATCAGTTACTTTGTCTAGTTGGTTAGTTTTGTACTTGGGCCTACCGAGCCCTACTGTAAAACTGTGGTCTTAACCAAACACAGGTCCTCCATCCAGGCCAGGACGTTGCTAGCGTCCTACTCGTGGGGGGGTCTAATCCATAGAGGGGTCTTATTCAAAGCGCCGGCATCGTATATACTGTAGCTATTTGGATCCTGGAACAGTGATCGTACACGTCCTCATTCCCGATGCTCTCATCCACATCTCGTTGTCATCCTCAACTTCAGGGTACTCAGTCTCAGCATGTGCCAGGGGGAAGTCTTATTCACAAGGCCCTTATACATCAACAGAGGACGGGCTATCACTAGAGTCCTGGAGTCGTATTTGCGGAGGGGTCTTGAAACAATATACATACAAGGTCTTATTCGTTTTCATGACGGATGAGTCGACGCGACTATCCCCACTTCATACTAGCTTAGACTGCATGACTGGCATCGCAAGTGTTTCAGAGCTTGATCCCATTCTTAAAGAACGCCCCTCCCTCGTCGACACAACCGAGTCGGCTCGATTGCTGCCCATCCGTGCGGCCGTTGACCCAACCCCTCTGGGGCCCTCCCGCTCTCATTGACTGTTTAACGTTCCCCGCATCCCCACAAGTCCCCTGTGGTATTCCAGCTGGGGTTCATCGAGCATTCATCTCGATCTGTAAAGTTCTGGTTACGCCACATCTCATTCCCCAGCCCTCAAACCGCTCTCATCCGTCAAGTGTCCAGACCTCCCAAGGGCTCAGTACTAGCGGCTGCATCTTTTGCAAAGTACCTGCAGCCTGAGCAATGTCGTCAAGCTCCACGAAAGCGACAAATCCTTCTTCGAAGTCAATGAGCAATAATCAAACAGTTTCAGGTTCAATACAATCAGCAGGGAGTTCTTCAGGTGCAATTGATAACAATAATTATCGGCGAAATGGGGGTGGTGGAGCAGCCGCTGTGGCTAGGTTCAGCCAACCCAATCCCCGGGGCCAGCAAAGCGTAAAGAGAAATCATGCAGACCGGCGAAAGCCAACGGTTCGGGATTATGAATACCAGGAGCAGATGGCGCACTTGGATGTCGAGGTATAGTACCTTCTGAATCGCCAAGATGTAAAGGTGTTAATTTTTCCTACAGATCGAGAGGGCCAATAGCCGTAGAGGGACTTCGATCACCCATTTGATGAATTGGGATGTGTCTCGCCGGCCCTCCGAGCACCATTACCGCCCGAGAAATACCTACCAGCGTCGAAACCCTACTTGGGGGTTGGGCTCTGGATATCATGCTGTGGACAAAGCACGGTATGGTCCGGATCATGCGAGACCCGAATGTTTTAGCTGATGCGTATGGATAGATACGTGAATGCGAATTATCGATTCATCATTGATCCAGTTGGAGACTACCAGGCTCTATCCATCGATTCTGATGTCACAGTTCCCTGGGACAAGGTGCTTCAGGTTCTTGCATCCGCCAAATCACAAACCGCAAGTTGCCCAATATGTCTTTGCGTCCCCGTTGCCCCTCGAATGGCAAAATGTGGGCACATTTTCTGCTTGCCATGCTTGATGCGATATATGGCCTCCGCTGAAGAGGCTAAACAACCAGCTCCTGTCCCTGAGAAGAAGCCAAGGTATAAGAAATGCCCTATTTGCTGGGATAGTGTATATATGTCGGATGTTCGCCCTGTGCGGTGGTTTACAGGCCAAGAAGGGGAGGTTCTTCAGGATAGAATGGATGTTGTTCTGAGATTGATGAGAAGACGTCATGGGACTACACTCGCATTACCCAGAGATGGAGCGGAAATTCCAGAGGAAATTGATGGTATCCCCTGGCACTTTGCTGCTGAGGTTGCTGATTACGCGAGGATTATGAAGGGCACCAAGTCCTATATGGAGGATCAGTTCAATCAAGAAGTGCAAGACCTGAAGGTAATGGGAAGAGAGGATGAACTTATGTTCAACGAGGAGGGGGAGTGGACCAGGAAGGCTATAGCAGTGATTAAGGGATTAATAGAAGGACTCAACATAAAAGATGTGGAATCAATTCCAGCACCAGTCGTCGACGAGCCGAAGCCTGAGCGACCAAAAATTGCTGTCAACCACAACATTGAAGATATTCCCGACATGTATTTGGTTAATCATGCAGCAAGATCTGGTCAAACTACCCCGGCTATGCGACCCGATGCCGGGGATCTTGCGAAAGAGGAGCTTTCCCAGGATCCTCCTACACCTGCACCCCGGATAACCGACGACCATCGTATCCGCCCCGATGGTGATTCGGCCTACTTTTTCTACCGTGCGCTCCCCCAATACTATCTCTCTCCTCTGGATATTCGCATCCTGAAGACCGCCTTTGGCTCTTACGAGACTTTCCCAGCCACCATTCTTCCGCGGGTAGATGCTGTCTCTACAGGGCACACTGTCGATGACGAGTTTCGTCGAAGAACAAAGTACCTTGCGCACCTTCCGTATGGCACAGAGGTGGCGTTCTTAGAATGTGATTGGGCAGATGTGGTCCCGCAAGAGGTTTTGAACAAGTTCAAGGTTGACATAGATAAAAGGAAAAAAAGGAGGCACGACAAGGAAATACAAGAGGAAAAGGATCGGCAACGGGCTGAGAAAGAGGAACGGGAGGATCGCTGGCCACAGCAGCAGCACCGCGATGAGCCCACCACCACTGGGCCAGGGAGATTTACGGATGGTGATTTTGTAGCGCTGGCGATTGCGAATACCGAGAATAGTCCGCCACCTATCCCTGCCCCACCGGTGGGTGTTGAAGCAAGCATTGTTACGGTGAAAGCCCCAGACACCTTTCCCACGTCTACCCGCACCGTTTGGGGAACACCAGCAGTAGCACTACCGGATGATGCATACTTTGTGCAGGCGCCTACTAGGGGCCATCATGACGACGGATGGGTGGAGGGCTGGGAGAATGATTATTTGCTCGAGGAGGATATATTGGCTCATCATCATCTGGATGATGAACTGGCAAGGACACCGGGGAAGAATCCTATGGGAGGCGGAAAGGGACGAGGGAAGAAGAAGAAGAAGGTGGTATTGATGAACAATGGAGGAAAAAGGGGTGCGTGATTTATACCCCTGGATGGTAGATGCAGAGGTGGTTATGGAGGGGAAATATAAGGTGCAGTTTATTGCAAGGGAAGCTTGCCCGCTCAATTGGTATACGCACATACATCACTGTGTGGTGGCATTTTGCTGCTGCTGCTGCTGCCCTGGCATATCTATAGTCATCGATTAATTACCAGTCTTGTTGTCATGGGTTTGTAAAATATCAGTTTCTCATAGTTCTGTCGTCCTAAATCGCTGTGAATGGAGAGTTAAAAACAAGTCAAGGAGTAGGTGCATGAAGGTTTGAGCAGCGTGGGAGGGGTTAAGGGTAAGTAGGGGCTGATAAGCGGGCGTTAAATGGCCTCAGAAAAGGATGTCCGATATCTCTGTTCAGGGTAACTTTTTTTGACTTTGCAAGTTCTCAATACAGCTAGCTTTGAAACCAAATGAGGCAGTGGCTGCCCAAATAGGCATGGCGCAAGTCTCCATCCCATGAATATTTATGTTGTTCCTATTTATAGGCGTTATGTATGATGAATGGGCTAGCTTTCTAAACAAAGGGAATTACCTTCAATCCCAATATATCTAGACATTCACAATATAAACGAACTGGGCATCCAACACGACTAGACTTCGATATTTCCATTATCCTATCATACTCACATCTCTTCATACCCTCCCCTTCTCAAGCCCCGCCTATAAATGTATTTCTCACACATCAATATTAGAAACACCATCACAGTCACACCAAACGTAACTCCAATAGCCACGATCAGCACAGTTTCTGCAGGCTGGTGGTTTGAGAGAGCATTGACCCTGGTGGAGTAGGAGGTGGTGGTTTCAGTTGGTGTGGGAGGAGTTTGGAGGTTTAGATTGGTGGTGATTTCAGCTGTGGTGTTTATGGCTAGGAGGTTTGGATTTTGTGGGAGAAGTGTTGGTGCCATTGGTTGCTTTGGTGTGGGTTGTGCAGATTCAAAATATAAGTTTGGGAGGTTGTGTTGAACCCAATGATATAGAGGGGGGGGTTGTACGTATATTTATATAGAGTAGGAATGGATAATTCATTCATGGGCCATAAAACATGACCATAAGCCTTAGTTAGCTCCGAGATGAGCTACAACCTTGAGATATTGTACTGAAACATCATTAAACTATATATAGTCTCTACTGTGGCCAACTCGTTCGGCAAAATCTAGTCTCGCTAAAGAAATACCAAGAGCTTCGATTAAGCTTATAAAGGCTTCACGGTCAAGGCTTCACGGTCAAGGCCAGGCTCAGCACAAGTAATCTGGTGACGACACAAGCAGGTTTCATGATAGGAAGGTACTCAAATCTGAACACAACCCGCAAAAAGGAGGAGTTCGAATGACATACCGGTAGAGACGTCTGACAAGTCTCTGACTCAAGTATATTCGCTAGACTCAGGACTAGATACTCATTAGTTAAGTAATATTACTTTATTTCTCAACATTACTATACTGAAGCACAATACAGAACCTAGTCTGCTTACCCGGCTGCCCCCTTAATCAGGAAGTTCAACGACAATAGGCAAGCTGACTACCGTTTCTACCTGGCAGGACTAAGTCCTGATGTCATTTTCTAGATCCATCTCCTTTCCTGAGTACCTAGGTAAAATGAGCCTAGAGGAATTCATGATCACCCACGCCACTCCCTCATTACCGAGCGAGTCAAACACACCAGGCTTCCACACAACGATCTAGCTCTATCTGGATGACACGCTTAACTACTATGATCTTCAGATAGTTTTACAAATCACTGCGATGCAAGGGCAAACAAATATTAATAAATACTCCTATCACCGGTAATATCCACTGAACGCCTGAGAGCAGGGGAAGAGAAAGAGAAACCCAAAACAAAAAGACCCTAGAGCGACTAAACGAAAACAAATACATCAGTTTATAACTACCTAGCGTCACTTTTCACGTCTCCACAACATATACTCCCCCACCCTCCTTTCATCCCTCATCCTTCTTTGCTACCTTCACAACATAATCCCCCCCTCCCTACTCTTCTTCCCAAACCTCCCTTGAACCCACATGTACCCCATCCCAACACCCCATCTCGTAATTTCATAACCTACCCACGCTGATATCGTCCAAATCACAAACCACACCGCTCTCCCCTGGTGTACTACCAACTTCTGCTTGTGGCACCACTCCCCCGTGAAGCTATACATGCCATGGATATCGTCATACAAAAACCCAAAATCCATACCCACCAACGGCGCCCACTTGTCCCACTCAGGGTTATTCTCCGGCCAGATGATCTGTTTGCCAATGCCAGTTGGATGCGAGGCAAAGCTTGTTTCGCCATTCTTCAGCTTCTCCAAAATCGCTGGGATAGTGAGTGGGATATCCTTTATCAATGTCCACCCTTGAGGAACATCTTCAGCAGCGTGTAGATCAGTTGAGCTAATTAACGGCATCCCATGCTTTCTTGCAAACAGCAGTGTAGGTAAGTCCAGTTTCCCTTCGTGTAGAATCTCGAAACCATCAATTCCCCAATCAAGGAGTTGTTCTCGAGTGGGATGATGTTGTAAGGTTGGGACGTTATAGCTTCGCTCTGTGTTGAGGGACCAGGGTAAGTGGTTGGCAAAGACAAGAGCACCTTGGGCGTGAGCTTGATCGATGACAGATTGGAGCTCAGCGTCAGTAGGGAAGGCCTTCGTAGGGGCAGGAATGGGAGAAGTGAGGCCGACGATTTGCATATGGATCCGGCAAGTAGTATATTCAATCGCAGGGATAACCAAGATTCGAAGATTGTTGGGATCCACGTTGTAGACGGTGTTGGCGTAGGATTGGGCAGCGAGGGCGCCACTGAAGGTGTTGTGGTCGCTGACGACGAGGGCATTGAAGCCGTAAGCGAAGGCCCAATCAACGACTATGTTAATTCACAGTGAGTTTATGTTCTCCACAATATCTATCCTGGCATGCCTTTAAATAAAACGTACTTTGCTCGGGGGTTAAACTCCCATCTGAGTGAGTTGTATGTGAGTGCATTTCTAAGAACACACTATATTCCTCCTTCTGTAGGTCTCCATTCAGGCCCAGCAACCCGCTATGGGGGTCCCAAACGGCGGCATCCCCGTTCTCGATCACTGCTGTAACGTTGAATGGCGTGAGCTGGGTGTAATCGACGTCGCCGTAGAGCTTTTGGGAAGGCTTATCGGTATATTTAACGAAGATTAGGGTTGTGACTAGGGCAGTGGCGATTAGGGCGAGTTGTATAAAGCGGTGGAATATTGGCGAGTGGAGGACTGTGATGAGAAGGTGCTTCACTGCTTGCGGGTGGATATTAGTGAAGCTCAAGACTATGGGCACCGACCAAAATGATGGCCAATACAGCTTGTTCCCATTTCAGACGGATAGAGGATCTCCAGAACTTTTAACCAGTAACCAATAGCAAGAAGCTCTAGACTATATAACAGTAATATTGAAACTCACCAGTCCTTGCTCCATCTCCGTTTCCACCCCCATTTCCACTGAACAGCTCGCCTCTCCTCCACCTTGCTCGGAACAGTTTTATGTACTTTCTAGTCGCTGCAGTAGCGCCCAGGCCCGAGCTCCTGTTCGTACTGCTCTTTTTGGATAATAAATGGGTCGAAGCGGATGCCATCAATAATGACGATGGTGACCTATGCTCTTCCTCATCATAGTGGGCGTCATAGTCGTATACCGGACTGTACCCTGTTCGGGGTACTGGGATGGCTGTGACTATGTGATTGTGGGTTCGGTGGGATGGCATTGTGGTATTCCCACTAGTATCGTTCGCAGGGCGTGTGGTAAGTACCTACTTAAGGTAGGTTAAACCAGAACTTCTGGGAACGGTCGAGGTTGTGACTCGAGGTGATTAAAGCGAAGGCAGGAGGAAGCTCGACAGAACAATCGGGGGACGCAGCAGGATGGAAAGTGGAGGAGGTAGCTATAGTGAGTCCGGCAGGCCTAGGACAAAAGCCCTTTCTGGGACAAGAAGGATATATATGGGAGCCATCTACACATACTAGTAAGTAGGCACCACCACCAGCGATATCACACCTACGCTCCGGATCTATCTTAATCTCGACAGCATTAGCCGTCTCCGAGAGCCCTAGCAAAACCCCCACTCCCATCTAGACTGCACTGCCATGGCCAACAACCCAGAGGATTCGCACTCCATTTCGCGGATATACAGTTATCATCGTCTGGTTCACTGGGATATTTGGGCATGCACCCGAGATGCATATGACCTCTGCAGCCCTTGTTGTAGCATGTTCTGGTGTGAAGAGCAGATAATCTACAGATCACTTCCGTAGTTACTTTAGTGTCTATCCCCCTAGATCCCCCTGTCATTTCTGCCAATATTTGGATTTTTGGTGGAATGACAAGGGGTCTATTTCACCAGTTAACGGGGGAATCAACTACACGTGCACCTGGTCCTTCCCATCTCCCTTGGAGAGCTCTGTGTCTCCCCGGCCCGTTGAGGACGAAGTTCTCCCATATTTCTATAGTTCTTCTCATTTTCTCCCCTCGCGCATTCCTGCTGGCAAAAATCCGTAGCCCGAGCAGAATTTTGACCCCCAACATTGAATCTGTGATCGGCACCAGTACCAAGAAGAGCAGCAACTACCGCAAGAGGTTTAGTGTATACAGCCATGATGCAACAGACTCGAATTTCCACAGGCCCGCATTACCAAGCGAATGCAAAGCCACTAAATTCCGGATCCATCCGTATCAGTAGAGTACGTATCCCCCGGATCGCGACGGTTATAGGCTCCAAGCTGACTGGGTTTGAACATGGACTACGAATGTCGGTGGCTGTGGGGAGATAATGGTTATGGTTGAGATCGATGTTATCGTCTCTTGCAAATTTCATATGTCGGCCACCAGAGCCTCTCCAGGGAAGTACTAGTACAATTCTGTATTAACTCCGCGATGATCCTGAGAATTGTTCCACGTTGCACGTTCAATGAGCATCTCCTTTTCCTCTTTCCCCTTAGTATGATTGGCACTATACCCTCACCCTCAATATATAGGTTATACGTACGCGGGTACAAGGGGAAGAGATTGCTAGGGCTGTGGACTAAGACAGCGGAATTCTAACTAGTTGAAGCTACATATTCACCATGCGCCGAGGAATTTGTATGGAAACTACCCTCGTAACCTCTTTCCCTTGTACCCGTGTATATGCACATCGGGCGAATAGCTCTAACTATCGTGCGCCAAGCGGGATTTTAAAGTCATTTCTCCTTGGTACTAACTAAAGACCAGATTTCCTTAGAGAAAAACCTAACGAGCCCGGGACTTACAATTCCCGCCCTCTTGTCCAATCCGCACCATTAGTTTCACTTGGCAGTCATGTTGTGGGTTTCTCTTGCTACATACGACGCTTGACAGCTATACATCTACAATTGCCGCTCCAACAACTGTTTCCTACTCATAGCTACCACTTCCGACTTTGAAAATAAAGCTTGAGAAATCGAATCGCCTACAATCTCGTGTCATATACCGAGGATTTGGGCTTGAATAAGTTCTACATTTGGGCGAGGTGTTACCCTGAAGTAGGCAACATTCCGCCAATTGGTTTTTTTTCCCCTCAGATCCAAGCCAAAGTGCTAGGGTTCATGTATCCGCTCCCTCTCCCCCCTCCTAATGTAGGATATCTCTTATACCGCTTCAGCTATCTACATACTGCTTCCACTGGCTATATCTCGGTCGATGTTTAAGTCAGGAATACAACTATTTTTTTGGTTTGATTTGTACATTAATTCAGGGTAATGTACACTAGAAGTTGAAACTTATACGTATACCGTGAAGCTCAATTAAGAACACAAATCCAAACCTAGTCGGACCCGAACCCAAGGAACACCCTGAAGATCCGACCGAGCAAAGCAGTAAACAAGCATTGATATCTTATCTTTCGTGCTCAAATGTGGAATGAAAGGGGAACCTACTCCATCCATGATATGTCTCTCAAACTACCTTGCCTACCCCTCTAATTCATAATAAGCTCCTCCCAATCATCAAATGCACCCATTTGACACCCCCTTTTAACAAACCACTGTATCCATTGCCCCCACATCGCATTAGACATCTGCTTCTGCCTCTCACCAAGCCCAGTTCCCCCAATCCTAATCCTATCAATCCTTCTCCCCCAACAACATTCCTCACTAATTTCCTCGCCCTTCTTCTCTCTAATTAGTGGGATAAGCTCTCAACAGACTTAACTTTTTCAAATGAGTCTAGAGCCGCCAGGGTGAGGCTCATAGTTGGGGTCAACGATGATTACTACTCTTTGGTGGTATACGAAAATGAAATATTTCCATTTACCGTGGTTCTTTGTTGCCGGTGTTGTTTGTCAGCCAGACTAGGGCTCCAGGTGGAGAAGGTGGGGCGCACCTATTGGATGCGGCCACGGGGGGCAAGGGGTTCGAGTTCGGGAGGGGGATCGGTGGGGGCGGATGAGAGGTAGCGCAGGCGGCTCTTGTTGCTCTTGTAGGAGACAGGCTGGGGAAGGCGTTGGCGGGGCTAAGGGATAGTTGGGCTAGGAAGTCAATGATGGTGACGGAGGAAGTGGAAGGTAGTGGGGGTCGATTGTCGTCATGGTACTCTATTACATGCAGGTAGGTGTTGGTGAGACAGTTAGATGTGTCGTGACTGTTGTTGTATGCGACATAATTTCGCGGTCACTAAGGCAGGGACGCGCATGCACTGAGGTGCTATTGGTAATAATCTCTAGGGCGGATCAGAGCACTTATCCTATGAACACTTCGTATCAGGCTACTTATCCTATCAACACTTCGTATCTAGCCCTCAATGGAAATACACGGTACGCCTGCGATATCTTACGTGTACTTAGTATTCATAATGCTCTTGACCGTTATCAATTTTACAACGATACCTACAGCTAGGCCTGGTTAGACCTACAGAATCATCAGCTCAGGAAGACAAGAGCTGGCGGTGCAAGAATTCACATGTTGATAACCTTATAATAGGCACCCGTTCATACGTACATAGGTACAGTAGGGGTACCTAGAAAGTACATGTACCGTTATCTATCATGTATGCAGGTGGGTTGCCGATCGGCAGAAATCCATGCATGGGACTTTTGATACTCCTAAATGCTCATGATCCAGACACGCACATGGTGGGGTTGATTGCGTGGGCGCGAACTGTTGAACATTGCCCCTGCCACCCCGCAAATGCGACGTGCTAAACCAGCTGACCAGCTATACCAGATGACCAGCTAGCCCGATGACCAGCTATGAATTCTTTGCAGGTCTATTTCTGGTGCAGCAATGACCAGGAACTTGACGAAGCAGATAAGTATTGAGTGCTCCGATCGGCCGGGGGCCGCGGCGTCATGCCTGGGGTTACAACGGGAAGAAGAATGTCTTTGTTCCCACATACGCAAAAGGGGTTTCTAGTTCAGGGTAATCAGATTCCTACGTTACAGAAGGCAAACAGAAAATACCAGGTAAATCAGTGCGCAACTTCATACACCTTCTCCCCTAGCACATCTAATCAATCCAGCTCCCTGCACTTCCATCCCCATTACCTACAACCCGATACCCTACTCCAAGCCTGCTCTGCATCATTGACATATATACCCCACCCCACTCTTCTTTCCTTTCATCACCATTTCAAGCGGCAGCCGCTGCAGGCGCATACACCCGATCCTCTGGATCGCACGCCTCATAGTCGTCATATTCCTCCTCCTCCTGATAATCTTCTTTGTTCCCCTCTGTGTAATCCCCCTTGCCGTGTTCATCTCCATCGTTTACTATGTCCCCTGTTTCATCCCCATCATCCCCATCCCCATCTGGCCCTGTGTCATCGCCTTCATCATAATACTCTGCATCATCAGTATAGTCCCCTTCAGTAGTGGCTACGTCATCGTCATTCCCTACTTGCTCTTCGTGGTATTCGGCGCTGGCAGGGAATACAGAATCAACTTTGGCGAGGAATGCAGATCCATCCTCTCTAGCTCCTGTGAGCTCTACTCCTTCCACGGTGACCTCTGATAAATCAGGGTCGCGGGGAGAAGAAGCAGCTTTTTTTGAGGCTTTCTTTGCTTTGGCAGGGGTCTTTCCTTTGGGGGCAGCCTTCTCCTTAGGAGGTGTCTTTGGCTGGCGAGCCGTCCTCGCTCTGGGAGCTGCGCTCTCCTTCGGTGGTGTCTTTGGCTTGGGGGTGGTCCTCGCTCTGGGAGCTGCTCTCCCCTTCGGCGGCGTCTTTGACTTGGGGGCGGCCTTAGCTGCTCTCTCTTTAGGAGGCGTCTTCGCTTTACGAACTGTTTTCCCCTTAGGCGCAGCCTTCTCTTTAAGAGGTATCTCCGCTTTGGGAGCTGCCTTCACTTTGGGGGCTGCCTTCGCTTTGGGAGCTTCCTTCGCTTTGGGAGCTGCCTTCGCCTTGGGAGCTGCCTTGAGGGCCTTCTCCTTCGAGGTGGCCTTCTTGGGAGTTGGCGGTTTTTTTGTAGCAGCCGCCTTTGCTGTACCTCTGGATGTTAACATCCTCTTCTTTGCCGGGGGAGCAGTAGCCCCTCCGTCCTCTCCCACCTCATCATATTCATTTTCCTCCTCCACTGGCTCTAGCGACTTCGCCTTCCTCTTTGCTCCCGCCTTGGGCTTTGCTCCCGCCTTGGGCTTTGCCCCAGAAGCGCTCGATCCAACACTACTTGCTCTGCTGCTAGTCTTACTTCTCGTTCTCAACCCCACCCCCACAGCCTGCACCTTCGATCCAAATTTGGCCGCCTGTTTAGCCGCGATTTCGTCTTTGGGCCTTGGCTTGGGGCGAACAGCACCTTCTTGGAATATCCTAGGCATTTCTTGAGGCTTTAGTGGCCTGCCGTCATAATCAACACAGTAACCTCCTCCATCCTCGAATTTGACTACCTGCCCGTATTGGTTGCGTAGGACAAGGTTCGACGTGCGGATTTTGTGTTGCTTCAGCCCTTCTCCAGGGTTACGCTCGGGGCGATTTTGTTGAAGGAAGTAGTCCACGTCCATCTCCATCTCAAAGGCACCTTTGACGGGTTTGGCGGGGGCTTTGCCTTTTTTGGTGGCGGGGGCGGCTCTGGTTTTGGCTGTGGGGGCAGCTTTGGTTTTCGCTGTGGAGGCCTTTTTGGCTGCAGGCATTGCTTTGGCTGTAGTGGAGGAGGTTTTGACTCTTTTCTTAGGAGGCTCTTCCTCTTCAGAAGTAGCTCTTGCGCGAGTGGGTCTTTTGCTCGGCGCGGCTGCAGCCGGGGACTTTTTATTTGTCGTCTTAGTCCTATTCCCCTTCGCTGCTTTCGGCGCAGCCATCTCTTTGGCCGCAGGAGGAGCCTTTGTCGCTTTCGCTTTCCCCTTGGCTGAGGTTGCCTTTGTCTTCTTCGGCGTCGGGGTCGACTCTATGTATTCTTCTCCTCCTCCTCCTTCTTCTTCTTCTCCTCCTTCTTCTCCTCCCCCTTCTCCTTCTGCTTCTCCTTCTCCTCCTTCTTCTCCTTCTCTTTCTTCTCCTTCTTCTCCTTCTTCTCCTTCTTCTCCTTCTCCTTCTCCTTCTCCTACTTCTACTTCTACTTCTTCTTCCCCTTCTTCTCCTTCTTCTTCGGGCATGCTCGCTGGTTCCCCCTCCTCTTCACTTACCCCCTTGTAACTAGAGGATTTGGATTTAGTGGAGCGAGTGGGAGCGCTGCGCGTGCTCCGCGTAGGGGTAGATGCTGCGGCGGGGGATTTAGATTTGGCTTTGGCTTTGGCTTTGGCTTTGGCTGGGGCGGCCGCCACAGCTTTTTTGGGCATCGTGGTGGTGCGGGTTACCCTGAGAAGTCGTTTTCTTGCTTGGGCCTAGGCTTGGTGAATGTGGGGAATGGAATTTCGGAGAATGGAATTTCGGGGAGGGAGGTTGGGATTGGTATGTCCCCAGACCTGGGAATGGTTTTTATTAAGAGAATGAATTGGGTGGTGGGAAATGGTTTACGGAAGGAAAACTGGAGTAAGGTGAGCTGAAGAGAGAGGTAGTGGATAGAGAAGAGGAGGAGTGCTCGAGTACGGGATCTCGGGGAGGCGTAATGATAATTATACAAAGCATATATTGGGGGAAGACAAAGGTTTGGTTGAATGAGCGGGTGGTGCGGGACTGGGAATAAAGAAAAGAACGGAATTGTGTACTATCATGGGTGAGATTTCCTTTGTGTGAGGTAAAATGAGGGTAAGACGGTTGTGGTGGGCTTGGGTTTTTTTTCATTGTTCGAAGGAACAAAGAAACAATGCGAGCTGGAGTCACTCACTAGGTAGTTTTTGTACATTGCCGACTGCGTTGTAAAGGTGACTAGGAAATAATAATGTGGAGTTGATGGATT